>CERQ01034714.1_pt1 | contig 45150 bp, 45 predicted proteins | sample 530711 | NCBI WGS metagenome assembly CERQ01 (sample SAMEA2620882, study PRJEB7988) | marine metagenome | biome: marine biome (ENVO:00000447); feature: mesopelagic zone (ENVO:00000213); material: "saline water (ENVO:00002010), including plankton (ENVO:xxxxxxxx)" | depth 850 m | reverse complement strand
CGATCTCGTCATCGGTGAGCTCCGTTTGTGCAACCATTTGGTTGTACATTAGCGATCGAGATCTTCCGCGTCAAGGGTCGATTTGTCGGGAACGCGTTCGAGTGACACAAACCGGCCATGCGTGACACAGGCGGGCGGTCGAATGACATCGAGTGTCACGACACGCCGATGACGACGACGGGTAGTACTTCGCCGAGGAAGAACATCGGAACTGGATAGAGGAGCGATGGGGCTCCGATCAGCCCATCGTCCTCGCAACGTCAGACGCCGACTTCGCTTGCGAGAGGTGATGCGGGTGCTCCCAGTAGCTGGACCTCAGCAGATCGTCCCCCGACGCCAGACATCGTCGACTGAGCTTCACTGGATTTCGCGCCAGGACGACAGCACGCATCAGAAGTCCGGCCATCACGGATGGGCTGTCGTCGGACGGGATCTCGGCGATCGAGACTGGGCGGCGATTGATCCTCAGCCCTTGCGTAGGTCGAAGGGCGTCCGCTTCAGATTCACGCCCAGCCTGTATTTCTGGCAACCGACCGGGACACACGTGTGGTGCGAGTCTCAGGAGGAGCGCTGGGAGGTCCTCTGGTTGGAGTTCAGCGGACAGGTTGAGAAGCTGTGGGCGCAGCCGGTAGCGATTACCTTCGGGCACGGATCGCGGCTATCGGGGTACTCGCACTTTCCTGATCTGATGGCGTTCTTCACAGATGGCTCGTACGGCCTGCTCGACGTGCGTCCCGCCGATCTGATCGACGACGCGGCGCGCGTTCAGTTCGGTGAGACCGCGGCCGTTTGCGATGCGCTCGGGTGGCGCTACCGGGTGCTGACAGGCCACGACAAACGAGCGACCGGCAACCTCGACAGCTTGTCGGCGTCTCGCCACGACCGCTGCCGACCTGGCCACCAGACGGAAACGCTCATCCTGAGCGCAGCGCGCGGAGGGCGAAGCCGCGGCGATCTCTGTCAGATCGCCTCTCCCGATTGCCCGCCACTCGCGTGCGCGTGGGTAGACAACCTTGCATGGCGCCGACTACTTCACGTCGATCTCGGTGGTGTGTTCAGTAGCGAGACGGTCTATACGACAACCGAAGCGGCATCGACAGGAGCGGCGGCATGACCAGCGAGGAGTACAAGCTCAAGCTCGGCGACAAGGTCGAGATAGGTGGGGATCTTTGGGTATGGGAGCGGGTGCGCCGAGGCGTGGAGGCAACACTTCGACGCGACGGCGCCGAGGACGATTGGCTGGTCATCTCGATGCCCGAACTCATAGGCTTCGCTGGCACCGCCCGTCGACAGTCGAGCACGCCGCTTCGCCCCACCGCAGGGGACTGGCCAGCTGACGTGCTCGACATGGAAAAGCACCTGCTCGAGGTCTTCCGCGGCGTGCCAATGGACCCGAACGCGGTCGGGGCGCGTCCGGGGTACGACCTCACCCAAACGACGCAGGAGCAGCGCATCACTGCGAAGGTCGCTGAGTTGGCTGGGACCTCGCTTGCGCGCAGCCGCAAAGCGCTGTTCAACTACTGGAAGGTCTACGAGTCGGAGGGCGTCGCCGGGGTGGATGCTCGGTTGCACCCGAAGGGTCAGAAACGGTTGGTGATCAGCAAGGCGGATCCTCGCCTCGTCGCCGTCATCGATCGCGAGCTCGACCGTCGAACCAACCTGCACACGAGCAGCCGCCGTCACTGCGCCGCCCTCGTGCGGCGCACGCTAGAGGCGATGTACCCAGGCGACGCGATCTGCGACGTGAAGGCCACAACCCTCCAGGGATACATCAACGAGCGGGATGCCGGCCGATACAGCTTCGCGAAAGCGACGACGCGTCGCAACACATCCAACAGTCCGGATCGGGAGTACTTCTCCGGCAACACTCATCGTCTCGGACAGGTGTGCGAGATCGACTCGACGACGCTGGACGTCTTGGTGTGGGATGAGAAGGGCAACGAGTTTCGCCCCGTCGTGACCGCGCTCTTCTGCGTCGCAAGCAGAGTTCCGTTGGCGTGGGCAATCCACGCCAATCGGCCGAACGGGTTCGATCACGCGCTGCTCCTGGCCAGAGCGATTGTCGGACGCAGGGCTTTGCCCGGCTCATCGGCAGCTGCGCTCTCGGGTTCCGCGACGCTCCCAGTGGAGCTGATGAAGAGGATCAATCCCTACCTCGACGACGAATCGCTCGCCGTGCCATGGATCTTTCCGCACGCGATCACCGTCGACGGCGGCGCCGACTTTCGGTCAGCAACCTTCGAGGCCGCCTGTCGGGCCTACGGAATCACGCTCGTCCTCGCCCCGCCGAACGCCGCGGCCACAAAGCCCCACGTCGAACGAAACTTCGGCACGACGTCGACGGACTTCGCACAGTGGTTGGTCGGCTCGACGGGCAACTCAGTTGCTAACCGGGGGAAGCGCGACAATCCGACTCTCACGCTGGATTCGGTACGGCTCGCCTTCGATGCCTGGATTACGACGGTCTTCTTGAACAAGCAGCACGGCGGACTGCGCTCTCCGCTGTTCCCAGGTCGCGAGTGGACGCCGAGCCAGATGTACGCGGCATTGTTCGAAGTCGGCCCCGGAGTTCAGCTTCCGTTCCGAGCGGAGGACTTCCTTGCTCTTCTTCCCTCCGAAGGTCGGATCATCAGTGACGAAGGGATCGAGTTCCGGAATCGGAAGTACGACTCGCCGCTGTTGGCGGACCTTCGAAATCGCTCTCTCTCAGGTGCTCCCGCCGGCTCGCGGCAGGCACGCACGTTCGCTATCCGCTTCGATCCCTGCAACGACAATGCCGTCTGGGTCCAGCACCCCGAAACGGAGGAATGGATCGAGTGCTGGGACAAAGGAATCGACGATCGGGGCGCGTGGATGGCGGCCGAGACCGAGGTCCGGCTGGTCGAGCGCTTTGGAACCGGCGCGCCGAGCGAGAGGCCGATGACGGCTGAGCTCCTCGACGAGATCGAACGGCGTGCTCGCAACGACAAGCGGGCTCGAAGCCGCCAGCTCAAGGGCGGTTCAGCTGAACTCGAAGAGACTGCACCTTCGCCCGTGGAACCTGTCGCGTTCAAGCTCGCGGAGGGGACCGTTCCAATCAGCATCGACGACATCGACTGGAGCTCCGCGCGCTACGACATCGTCACGGTCAAGGATCTGCGCCCGTGACTCTCGACGCCCTGGTGCTTGAGCACGCGAGCAAGACCACACTCCCCGGTCTGCGCGAGGCGCTCTTCGCGTTGCCAGCAGCGCCCCCCTCGATCTCGTTCACGGACTATCAAGCACTGCCTGCGGATCAACGCGAGCTCCACGATCAGGCGCGGGATGACTTCGTGCGCCTCACCTTAAGGGTGCCAACCCCGGAGCAGGATCTCAGTACGCGCATCCTGGCGCGACTCATCCGATCGAACCCGCGACGCAAGAACTCACGCCGCGGCCTGATGATCTCAGCGCCGCTGTTCTACGGGAAGACCGAGCTCGCCCTCCTCCTCGCCCGATCCGTTGAGAATGATCACGCAAGGCACGCCCCGAACTACCGCGTTGACGGTGAAGTACCGGTTGTCTGGGTGGAGATGACGGAGAACGCAACGGGGAAGTCGCTGCTGACGCAGATCATCCGGTTCCTGGCGCCGACGGCGACCGTGGCCGCATCGAGCAACACAGATGTACTCCGAGTGCTCGCGGTGAACCTTCTCCGCGCCCATCGAACCAAGCTGCTTGTGATCGATGAGGCGCACCACTTGGGAGGAAAAGAGCCGTCCAGCGTCATCAAGGCACTGCAGAACGAGTCGACGACGACAGTCGCCCTGGTAGGAATCGACCTCGGCAGTGGCACGGCATTCGGATCGGGTCACGGGATGCAGGTCACCATGAGATGCGACATGGTCGAGCTGCGTGAAGTGAACATCGAGAACGACGCGGGACTCGCGCTCTGGACTCTCTGGGTGGCAACCTTCGACAGAAACCTCCCTCTCTGTGGTCACACCCCCGGCATGCTCACCCGCAACGCCCTCTCGCTCCATAAAGCGACTCGAGGGCGACTCGCGGTGCTTGCAATGGTGGTCGAGCGCCTGGTCGCATCGATCCTCGACGACGATTTCCGTCAACACGAAGACGTCACCAAGCAGCAGCTGTTCGCTGTCTTGGATGGAATTCGGCACACCACTCCGATCCGCCACAAGGTGAGACTCGAAGACCTGGTCGACGCCGCGTGACCGACACCAGAGCGTGGCCGATCCGGCCCAAGTGGCATCGCCTAGAGTCACCGCGCTCATACGCCCAACGCCAATGTCGAGCCGCGGGCGTTCCGTTCGAGGACGTCGAACGAGGTCTCACCTCCCCGGCGCAGCCGTACATCTATCGGGTGTGGAAGGACGAGGCCGCAGCAGCGGTCACCATAGAGGCTGCCGCTGGACGCGCCCCAGGCCACTATCTTCGGCTCCGGCGCATCGCCCAGCCCGACCAGGCCGTGAAGTATCGCCCGCGGTTCCTCTGTCGACTCTGCGCCGCTGGTGATCGAGTCGAGCAGATTCCCCACGACCGCGAGAACTGGTGCCTGCGGCACCCCGGGCAGATGGTGTGGACAGGGCCGGGCAGTACTCCGGAATCCCAGCTCGTGGTCGCTTACGACGGCATCCAAGCAAGAGCTGAGCGCGCGTTTCGGCGCATGGTTGCCTCGGGTCGCGTGAACGCCCGGTTGCACTCCCGTGTGTGGGAGATGGTGCGCGACAGTAGTCGGCTCGTATCCGATGGGCACCACCAGGATTGCGGCGCAACTGACGTCGATGCCCTTGAGGTCCGAGCACGTGCGGAGCAGTACCCGCGAACTGTCGCCCTCATGACGGCCTTGTCCGACAAAGCCTCCATCGACGGCTGGCGATCCGAATCCCCAGCAACTCTTCGGCGCGAGATCGCCCGATCCCTCCCCGCCGACATCGGGAGTTGTGAGGTCCTCGTAGAGCGGGTTGTCCTGTGGCTCAGGCCGATGCGCCGTGTGCTCCGCGAAACTCGCCGCGAACCACTGGATGTGCCAATGGATCTCGTAGACACGCCCAGGATCGTTGACTCCGCCGCGCAGTATCCGAGGTGGATACAGCGCCGCCCACAGGCCGTCGCCGAATGGGACTGGGTTCGCAACGACCCGAGCTCGGACCCCTGGGAGGCGTCGAGCTCGTCCAAGCGAGCTTGGTGGGTCTGCGACATTGGCCATTCCTGGGAAGCCGTCATCGCGACCCGCGCACAGGCAGGCTGCCCCTATTGCGCGGGCCAATCCGTCTGGCCCGGGCACAACGATCTCCGCACGCACCATCCTGCCGTCGCCGCCGAATGGGACGACACCCCTGGCGCCAACGCGGGAGACCCCGACCACGTCGGCGCTCAGTCCGCCCGCCGAGCGACCTGGAGATGCACAAGAGGCCACCAGTGGACGGCGACCATTAGGAACCGGACGAGACTCGGTGCGGGATGTCCATACTGCTCTGGGTACTTCGCGATCGCCGGCGAGACGGACCTGGTCACCCTCCGACCGGATCTCGCCGCCGAGTGGGATAAGGAACGCAACGGCGACCTGGCCGCAACGATGGTCGGGATCGGCTCAAGCAAGAAGGCATGGTGGACCGCGTCGTGCGGTCACGGTTGGCAAGCGATGGTCAGCAAGCGCGCCTTGGCCGGACAGAACTGCCCCTACTGCTCACGAAAGCGCGTGTTGCCAGGCGACAACGATCTCGCCACGGTACGCCCCGATCTCGCCGCCGAGTGGGACGTGAGCAATCAGCTTCGCCCGGATCAGGTGCTCCCGAAATCGGGAAGCAGGGCGACGTGGCGGTGCGCGAGAGGCCACACCTGGGAAACGACACCTCACAAGCGATCGAACGGCCGAGGCTGCCCCTACTGCGCGGGCAACCGGGTCATCGCAGGCGAGACGGACTTGGCTTCCGTCAGCCCAGAGATCGCCAAGGAGTGGAGCCCCGACAACGCGCTGAAGCCAACAGCTGTGAAGCCATTCACGAAACGAAAGGTCAAGTGGCTGTGCGCTCAAGGGCACTCGTGGGAGGCAACCGTCGCGAGCCGATCGAGAGGGGTTCGCTGCCCGCACTGCCGCTCGCAGAACAAGCACGGAGTACCGTCACCGCTCTGAAGTTCCCTCGACGTCAAAGCTCTGGCCGAGGGAATGCGCGGGGTCGTGGAGCGCCGCGAGATCGACACCGAACTTCGCTGCGAGCTCCGCGAGAGGCCGACTCTCGCCGGCCGCTGTCCGCTCACGAACGAGCGTGACAATCTCGTCATCCTCCCGACGAAGGTCGGCAAGCCACGCGTCGATGAGGGAAAACGGGATGGGAGCGTAGTCGAATGCGTCGACGCCGACGTGGAACTGATGCCCCACGGGGCCGTTCTCCCGGTCGTGAGTGTGACCATGGAGCAGAGGGATACCGCGGTCGACAGGGCGATGCGAGATGTGCCGGTCGGAGTCCTGAGTATCACCGGCGTACGGGTAGTGCGAGGCCAGCACGCGAATCCCATGCCGCGTGCCCTCGATGACCTCGGGGAGGAGGGTCCAGCCCGCTTGCTCGTAGAGCGGTGTGAAGCGTTCGATCGCGGCGCGAGACTGCGTTGCCGGAGACACCCGATCGTGGTTGCCCGGGACGAGGAACTTCCGGCCGTTCAGAGAAGAAGTCAGCGGCATCGACTCGGCGATCGGTCCCAGAGCGACATCGCCCAGATGCAGGACCACGTCGTCATGGCCGACAGTGTTGTTCCATCGGCGAACGAGCTCAGCGTCCATCTCAGCGGCCAATGCGAACGGGCGATCAGCAAGCTCGCTGATTCGCGCATGACTGAAGTGCGTGTCCGACGTGACGTAGTCGACCTGATCGAAGTCAAACGTCGGATATTCGTACGCCATAGATTCATCACCTCCGTCATCCGCGGCCCCGCCGGCCTGGCGACTGGCTCGGCCAGGAGCGCTGCTGCTCAATTGTCCAACGGGGCGTTGGACACGCACAGCTCATTGGAGGGCTGCGCTACACCGCCAACGGGGAAAGCGGCGCCGGGTCGGACGACCAAGTCGACCCCGGCGACGAAGCTGATCGCCCCGAGCCTGCACCAGTAGAGCAGAAGCCAACTGCGCATGAGCTCGAGCTGCGCCTCTTGTGCGGCGATCGGTCTGTTGTGGTCGGCGATGACACTCAGCCAGTCCGCCGGTTCAAACATCGCCTCGAGCAGCTCAGCGACGGTTGGGCCGTCCGAGTGCTTGTCCCACCAGTCCCGCGTCGTCTCAAATGCCTGCTGCGCTGTGGACGAGCCGTTCGGCTCGGAGACAACACTGATCAGCGCCTCGAGGAAGGGATCGCGGACGGCCATCTGAAAGGACTCGACCTCGACGAGCTGCGTCGCCATACAAGCAGAATGCCAGATAGATCGAGCCATCGCGGGCAGGCCTCGCCGTCAGCCTGAGAAGGTGCGTAGTCCTCTGGCCTTTCAGTCCGGTTGGGACGCGTATGTCGCCGAGATCGGTGCGAACATCCACCGCCTTCGGATCGCTCGCGGATATAGCCAAGACCGCGTCGCGTACGAGGCGAACCTCAGCCGCTACACGTACCAACAGCTCGAGCGCGGCCGGTCGAGCCCCGAGCGCACCTCCAACCCCAGACTGATGACCCTCCTCGCGATCGCACAGGTGTTGAAGGTTCCGCTCGACGACCTCCTCCCGGACGGCACGCCTGACCTCACTGCCCGCTGACAGCCGCGTCGGACGACGTCAGGCGACTACGAGCCTGTCGACGCCGCCTCGTGTTCGATAGGTTCGGCCTATGAGCGACGGCAGCGACGAAGCAGCGTCCGGCCAGGATGCCGCGCGACTCGGGCGTGACCTCATGGCGGAAGCCATCGCGTCCGACGTCGAGGCGGTCCGAGAGCGACTGTCGGCACTCTGGACCGATCCCGCCATCGACGTCTGGCTGACGAGCGCCAACGCACATCTGGATGGAGCGCGCCCTATTGACGTGCTGGCACTCGGCGGGCTGGGACCCGTCATAGAGGCCATCGAGATCGAGGTAGTCGGCGGCTCACGGTGAGGTTCTTGGAGCGGCACCGACCACCGCTCGCTATCGTCAGCACGCGTCTCCGAATTGCCACTGCGAAGCCCGCCCAGCAGCGATCCCCGGCGCCGCTACGGTGTAACTCGTGGCCCATGTCGAGAACCCCATCGAGCGAATCGCTGACTCCCGCGTGTCGGGCACCCGGATATAAATGATCTGGCAGGGCACTTGGGAGGAGCACGACATGCTCGAGACGCTCGACGAATCGAGCTCGTCACGGTCGGGGTCGACGTGGTTGGACGCGTTCCCGTGGCTGCCAGCAATCGCCCGCGCTGCTGACGGGGTGTGGAGCTCACCCGTTGAGCTTGCGGACGAGGAGACCGCTGAGCGGCTCGCCGGAGTCATTGCCGAGCTCGCAGGCGAGCGTTTGACCCACTGGACCATCGGTCAGATCCTTCCCAGCCTTCCTCCTGACATCGAGCTTTCCACGCTCGACCTGCCAACGAGGGCCGCAAACTCAATGAGCCGGCATGGAATCTTCACGACCGGGGAGCTAGCGAACGAGTTCCTTGAGTCGCTCATGGGATGGCGTGGCATCGGAGCGGGGACCATCAACGGCGTCCTTGCCCGACTCGTTCAGGCGTCGACGTCATCGTCCCCGTCCGTCATGAGCGCCGGTGTGCCGACGGCAGCCGAAGCAGACATCACTTTCCCCAACGACCACTGGCTGCAGAAGGTAGCTCACGACGTCAAACGCATCGCGGACTGGTGCGCCCTCATCGGAGTAGATAACAACGCGCTCCTTGACCTGTCTACGCTCTCTTCCGCCCCAGGTGGGGTGAGAGATGCAGCCGAGAGGCTCCTCGCGATCCGCCTGAGGGATATCGACGCAGATGCTCGCGCAAAGTCGCTCTCTGCCGTCCTGAACGACGCGCTCACGCGCCTGGAGCCGCGAGCCCTCGAGGTGTTGAAAGTACGACTGTTCAGTGAGACTCCGATGACTCTGGAGGACCTAGGGCGGCAGTTCGGCGTTACTCGTGAGCGCGTGCGCCAGATCGAGGGCAAGGCCCGCGGAGCACTCCTGACCGCGGTGTCCGAGTCGGAGGGGCTTGCAGAGGTCGCCGCGTCAATTTCCTCATCCACTGGAACCATCCGTCCGCTCTCGGATCTGCTCGACGCGTATCCGTCCCTGGCTGAGACGGTACCCAGCGCTGACCAGCCGGCGTGGCGTGTTCTAGATCAGCTGGACGACGCCTACGAGATCATCGACGGTTGGCGGGTGTCCCCATCGATGGCCGCCGCGGAAGCGGCGACACTCGCGCTAATAACGGAGTCCGCCGACGCGTACGGTGTCGCCCGAATTTCTGAGCTGAACCTCGTCTCGGTCTCGTCCCCGACTGACACCGATAGCGCGGCGAAGGCGTGGCTGACCCGGTGTGGATACATCATCGACGGCGACTTCGTGCTCCTGCGCACTCGGTCCGTCGGTGACTACGGCGCCGCCGTGCTGTCCATCGTTGGAAGTCCGATGAGCCTGCCAGCGATTGTTGAACGCTTCGCGTTTGAACGCACCGCAGGCTCCCTCCGAAATGCGATGAGCCAGGACGAGCGATTCGAACGGGTGGACCGCGAACTATGGGGGCTGAAGGAGTGGGGTCTGGGCTCCTACGGCGGGATCCGTTCCGTGATCCGGGAGCACCTCGCCGGAAACGGCGGCGAAGCTAATCTCGACGAACTGGTCGAGCGAATTACCGGACGATACTCCGTCAGCGCCAGCAGCGTCATCGCCTACGCGAACGCTGCTCCATTCGAGACCGTCGAGGGCACCGTGCGAACCATGCGCTCGAGCAGAACGGCAGACAAGCCGCCGGAGCGCACGCGCCGCCTGTTCCGACGCCCCAACGGCTGGGCGTACCGGATCACCGTGTCGCCAGACCACCTCCGAGGCAGTGGTTTTGTCGCGCCGACCGCGATGGCGAACCTACTAGACATCGGCGCCGGCACCACCCTCCAGCTCGACTCACGACTCGGACCACAGGTCATCGCCTGGACGGGGCTTCAGCCTTCCTTCGGCAGCATCCGACGGTTTCTCCTGGATGCTGATGTCGAAGCAAACACGGACGCCTTCCTGACCGTTAGCATCGACCGAGTCTTCGACTTCGAGGCAGTACGCGCAAAGACGGGCGATCCGACGCACGACCTTCTCGCGCTCATCGGGGCACCCGAGAACACGGGAGACGTGTGGGAGCGTGTGGCGCTGGCAGCAAATCAGGACCCGAGTACACCGTTCGTCAGCGTGGTTGACGTATTCCGTAGCCGGGGCGACGACGACATCGCAGACATACTCGTCGGTCAGCGGCACGAACTGGATCCCGGGGCAGAGGAGGCCGTAATCTCTGCTGCCGCACCGGACGTGTCTTACATCATGGACCTCCTGTGACGCGATTGAGGGGTCTGCGGTCCATCAATTTCTCGACGCGTTACCGCAGCGGTATGGAGGACGTCGTGGCGTCCTTCTATCTGCCCGCATTCTCGGCCGCATCGGTGTACAAGCGCGCGGTCGGATACTTCTCATCAACCAGCCTCGCGTTGTACTCGCGCGGTCTCCAAGAGTTCGCCGAACGAGGCGGGCGTATGCAGCTCATCGCTTCGCCGAACCTCAACAGCGACGACATCACCGACATCGAGCGCGGGTACGACCTCCGCGCCGTTATCGAACGCGCTGCTCTTCGCGAGCTGACGGACGAACAACCTGACACGCTCCTCGACGGTCTCGGGCAGCTTGGACGGTTCGTTGCAGAGGGTCGACTCGAAATCAAACTGGCGTTCGTGCAGAGCGAAGGTCGCGTCGGGATCTACCACGAGAAGCTCGGCATATTCCGCGACCATGAAGGAGATGTCGTCGGCTTCACCGGAAGCAGCAACGAAACCCTCGGGGGCCTTCTCGCCAACTTCGAATCAGTCGAGGTGTATCCCGGATGGTACGAAGGGGACGGAGAGCGGGCGCTGCGTCTCGAGGCCGACTTCGGGATGCTCTGGGCGAACCAGACACCGGGGCTGAGTGTCGAATACTTCCCAGACGTTGCGCGTGAACGGCTAATCGAGATCGGCCAGCGACGACCGTCGGGAAAGCTGGAAGCGTCCGAGCATGCGCTCACACCGCGAGTGGTCGAGACCGCGCCCGTCGAACTTCAGATCCCGACGTGGCTTGCTCCCCGCGCCTATCAGAAGCAAGCCGTCGAGAGCTGGCTGAGTAACCGCGGTCGTGGGATGCTGAAGATGGCCACCGGTACCGGCAAGACGAAAACCGCGATGATTGCGGCAACCCAGCTGAGCCAGGTTCTTCGCAGGCGCGAGGACCCGTTGGTAGTCCTCATCGTCGCGCCACTCCAGCACCTCGTTGATCAGTGGATCTCCGAAGTCGAGGACTTCGGGGTCCGGCCCATCGCGGTCTACGAATCGAGCGCGACGTGGCTCCCCCTGGTTGAAGAGCAGCTCGCGGCGGCTCGGCTCGGACGCCGACCGGTGGTCGCACTCGTTGCGACCAACAGTTCCTTTGCCGGTGAACGGTTCCAGTCGATCTTGCAGCGGATGACTCTTCCCCTGCTGGTGATTGCCGACGAAGCACACAACCTTGGATCGGTCGCGTACCGCAGCAGCCTCCCCGACAACGCCGCCTATCGGCTGGCGCTGTCCGCCACGCCGGAACGTTGGTTCGATGAAGAGGGTACCGATGCTCTCGTCGACTACTTCGGTGATGTGGTGTTCGAGCTGGACATGGAACATGCCATCGAGATGGGGGCGCTCACCCGCTACCACTATCGGCCGAGGCTCGTGGAACTGGACTACGAGGAAACTCAGTTCTACGTCGATCTCACCGCGCAGATCGCCACGCGAATGGCAATGGGAAGTGATCCGGAGAAGCCGGACTCGGATGCGACCCTGGGATACCTCCTGCGGCAGCGTGCGGGCATTCTGGGTCACGCCGCCGGCAAACTCGGCGCGGTCAGGACGGACGTCGCGGCACGGCGCGACGCACACTTCCAGCTCGTCTACTGCGCGGAGGGTTCCCGGCCCGCACCGCCCGGCGAAGAACTAGGACCCAACCAGCTCCAGGATGTGTTGCGTCTGGTTGGCCGAGACCTCGGCCTCGCCGCACACCAGTACACCTCAGAGACGCCACGCACAGAACGCAAAGCCCTGATGCGCCGATTCGCGACAGGAACGGACCTCCAAGCCCTGATTGCCATGCGGTGCCTGGACGAAGGGGTAGATATCCCCGACGCCAGAATCGGCTACCTACTCGCCAGCAGCAGCAACCCGCGGCAGTTCATCCAACGCCGAGGACGGCTCCTACGGCTGGCTGAGGGTAAGAGGCACGCCGAGATCGTTGACTACCTCGCCGTCCCCCCAGCGGACGCACCCGTGGACTTCAATGTGGAACGACGCCTGCTGATTCGGGAGCTTGAACGGACGAACGAGTTCGCTCGACTGTCTGAGAACTATGGCGAGACCCTCAGCGTGTTGCGACCGCTCAAGGAGCGCTACCAACTTATGGACATGTGACCCCGGTCGCGACGAAAGGAAGCCGACGTGCCTGAAAACAGAACCGAGCGACGCGTGCTCGAAGAACTGTCCGACGAGGAGAGAGCACTCCTCACGCGCGCACTTGAGATCGAACGGTCGAAGCTCCACCTGCCAGGCCATGACGCAACCGAAGAACTCCTCGCGGCCGTGAAGGCGGTCCTCCCGTGAAGCTGCAACGGATCACCCTACGAAACTTCCGACAGTTTGCCGGCGAGCAGACCTTCAATCTGGACTCCAGTTCGCTGAAGCCGGTGTCGCTGATCTTCGGCGCCAACGGCTCCGGTAAGACCACCTTCCTCAACGCGTTCACCTGGGCGCTGTACGGAACCCTGTCTGATGACGTCGAGCAGCATCGACGCCTTATCAACGACGAGGTGTGGCGGGATGCCTCGATGGGAGACACCGTCGAGGTGTCAGTAGACCTCGTCTTTGAACACGAGGGCGAGACGTATCGGATTCTGCGGTCAGCCTCGGTGCGAAAGGACTCGGACCAGCAGTCAGTGCGTGCTGCATCCGTGAAGCTCGAGGGGTGGCGAACGGGCGCCTCCGGCGCGTCGGAAATGCTCGGCGCCCCACAGGAAATGGTCTCGTCGATCCTGCCTCCGGGGGTCAGCCGCTTCTTCTTCTTCAACGGTGAGCGCATCGAGAACCTCGTGAAGAAGAGCGCGTACGCGGAGGTTCAGAAGGACATCAAGGTGCTCCTCGGCCTCGAGCAAGTGGAACGTGCGCTGGACCATCTCCCGAAGGTCGACCGGAAACTGACCACCGAACTCCGCCGATACGGCGGTGCCCGCGCCTCCGAGATCCAGGATGTCATCGACGCGAAGCAGGAAGAGGAAAAGGAGCTCGCGGAGGAAACGGCTCTCACCCAACGAAACATCGCAGCACTCAGAGAGGAACGTGAGGAGGTAGCGAGTCTCCTCCGCAAGCACGCCGACTCCGCACCGATCCAGACCGCCCTGGACGCAGTAAGCCGCGAGCTCGCCGAAACGCGGCAGTCTCTAGAGGCAGCAGAGACCGCTCGCGCAACCCTCGTCGCGACCAGAGGTTTCCAGGCATTCACAAAGTCGCTCGGAGACTCGACCGCGACTATGGCCGAAGGCCTGTATGAGAGGGGGGCATTGCCCGCGCCGCTCAAACGCGAGTTCGTGGACAAGTTGCTCGAAGACGGGGTGTGCATCTGTGGTGCTGAGCTCAAGGCAGACTCAGACGGCACAGCGCATGTGCGCGAGTGGCGCCATCGGGCCGGCCTGCAGGTAGTCGAGACGTCCTGGCAGCAGCTGTCCGGGCAGCTGCGCCCCCTCGCCTCCTCGCGCGCCGAACTTCGAGAGCTGCTCACTGAACAGTTCGGTCGAGTAGACAGCGAGAAGGAACGCCTCACCCGCCTCCAGGAGCGCCACGCCGAGCTCACTGGGCAGCTCAAAGACAGCCCTGCCGAGGACGTTCAAGCACTTCAAACCAAATCCATGGGTCTGGACACGCGCATCGCGGGACTCCAACAGCGGCTCGGGCAGATCAGCGTGCTGCGACAAAGTCTCGAGCGGGAGATCGAGCAGAAGACCAGAGACCGTTCGAGGGCGTCGGTCGAGGACGAGCTCGCAGAGAAGGCGCGTCGGCGCTCCGACCTCGTCCAGTCGGTGACGCGCGCCTTGAAAGAGATCCTCAGCATCCGCGAGGAAGACATGCGGCGCCGTCTCGATGCCGAGCTGAAGTCGATCTTCGCGAAGATCACTCACCAGAATCACCAGCCGATCCTTGACGAAGGGTTTGAGCTGCGACTCGAGAAGGAAGTCGACGGGGTCATGCTGCCCGTGCCCAAGTCGACCGGTGAGAACCAGATCCTCAGCCTCAGCTTCGTGACGGCCGTCTCTCAAATCGCCAGACAGATTCGCACTGAAGGGCGCGCAGAAGGCTCATCCCCCGAGGGCGCCGGCGAGTACCCCATCGTCATGGATGCCGCGTTCGGTTCGCTCGACGACGACTACCAGGAGTCGGTCGCGCGTGCACTTGCAGAGATGGCGCCGCAGCTCGTTGTTCTCGTAAGCAAGAGCCAGGGACTCGGCAAAGTCGTCGAACAGCTGCTGCCCCATGTAAGCCACGTCGGAGTCATCGAAACGTACACCACGAGCGATGGTGACGTTGCGGACAACATTGAGCTGAGGGGCAATTCCTACCCGTACATCGTCAAGAGTTCTCATGACCGTTCCGAGCTGAAGGAGATCCAGTGACTACCGCGTCTGCAGATGTCCGCATGCGGCGTCCAGCCGCCCATGAAGCGTTGATGAAGGAGCTCCAAGACGAAGGGGCCTTCCCGACCTTCCGAGACGTTCTGCTCCTTGCTGGTGCTGTCGGTTTCCGTCAGGGCCGCCGGGCCGCGTTCACCCTCACTGCTGGGGATCCCATCAGGTACGAGACGTTGAGCGCGCGCACTTTCAGCGACACGCTCATCAACATGATCGCGGTGAACACCGTCGATGACCCGGAGGTCATGGACGAGAGCCGACTGGAGGAGCGGGTCCGGATCTTCGAGGAGTTCGCGAACGGCGGCTTGGAGTACATCCAGGAGCAAACCAACGTTCGTCATCAGCCGGCAGCGCTTGTCGTGCGAGACCTCGTCATCGAAGCTCTCGACAACGAGAAGGGCGCAGAAGCGGTGTCCGTCGATGAACTCCTCGACGGCTTGAAGTGGTGACGAGCGTCAGCCGGCCACGGAGAGGTAGTTCCGGCGGCTGGGGATGACGCCTCGAATACCGCCGACCGGGTCGGTGACATCGCCAGCCTTTCGCGGGATGAGGTGGCAGTGCGCGTGGCCGACGGTCTGACCGGCGGCGGTCCCGGCGTTCCATCCGACGTTGAATGCCGTCCAGCCGTCCGCCCCGAGCTCTTCGCGGAGCGCGTGCAGCGCCTCCTGCGTGTCGAGCATCTCCTGTGGGCTGAGGTCGAACACGTCCGTACGGTGGCGTACCGGAATGATGAGTTGGTGACCTTCGGAAACGGGGTAAGCGTCGGGGATGACGTACACGGATCCGTAGCGCACGGCTTCGTCGCTGTCCCGGAGCGTGCAGAACCGGCAAGTGTCACGACTCATGATTTCTTCGCCTTCTTGTCGGTTGCACTATGCGCGTCGAGCTCTGCGCTCAACGCGTCGAACTTCGCGTTGATCTGTGTCTCGAACTCCGTCGGAAAGTAGCTCAGCTCGGTGGACGGTACATCCTCAGGGTTCGCCAGAGCCCTCGCCAGCAAGGACTGGTGTACTCGCCACAGACCTGAGGCAGTCACTGCCCCACGGGCAAGGCCGGACTTCTCATCTAGGATCTGTTTGATGCGCAGGTTCACCTGGACCATCGCGTCGAACAGTGCCCAGGAGACCTTGTCTGCCTTGATCTCGGGTACATGGTCGAGGGTGTGCCAGTCCGGGTTCTTCGGCTTGTTCACGCGGCGGCTGATTTCGTCGCGGAGCACCTTCACCTCGTTCAGCAGCTCACGGATCGGCGAGTAAAACTCGTTAAGGGCGCGGACGTTCATCTCACGAGCCGCAGCTTCGGTGGCTTCGTCGCGACGCAGCTTGCGCGAAATGTAAGGTGCCAGCAGAGTGACGGCGCCGCTCACGAACGCCGCTACAACGGCGGGACCGAAAATAAGCGCTGCGATAGCGCCGCCGTCGAGGCCGACGGTCGGCGGTGTCTCAGTGGGAGCCGTGGCGAGCAGAATTTCGAGCACGGGTTGAGGTTATCGCCTGGCCCCGACATCAATTGGGTGCAGCGCTGAGGCGGTGCCCCGAGATCTTGAGTCCCCGCTCGCGGAGCACAGCATCCCATTCGCCGGCAGTTCGGATCACTGCTGGGTCGCTGTATAGGCCGTGGCGGTCCTCGGCGCGGGATAGCGCCGCGAACAGCGCGTGACGTGGGTAGTCCTTGGCAACGAACTCCTCCTTGCGGTGGAGGACGGGTCGGGTGCGTGGGTCGAGATAGCGTGCCCATGTCACGTCAAGGTCGCCGATGGCGACGGTTGACGAGGAGAGCATCTGCGGGTGCGCGTGGCGGTCGAAGTCTTCGTAGACGCGGTACTCCACTTCCGCTTTCACGAACGACAGGCGCACGATATTGACGCCGACGCTGGCCCCAGCGAGGAGCCGTGCGCAGCCGTCGAGCACTCGGAGCACCGGGGGAGTCTGCGCAAGCGCCGAGGTATGCACGTAAAGCGACGTCCCACTCACCCTGCCGACTGGGGATGCGAGGGCGTTGACGTAGCGGATGGAGGGATCGCTGCTCGCGAGGAGTAGCCGATGCGCTTCCGCGTGCGCGGCGTCCTCCGACCCGAACAGCTGCTTGACGTCCAGGCGGGTCGTGGGGTCGGAGCGGAGGTCTACGCCGCGGAACCTGCTGAGGGCGAGTGTGACGAGCAGCTCGTTGCGTCGGTGCACGACGACTTCCTCCCAGAAGCTGTCGTCGGTGACGGAGCGGATGATCCGCGTCGCGCGGGCGGCGCCGCCGACCGCAATGCGGAGATCGTGGCGCTGCTCGTCTGTGAGCTCGGTGGAGCGTGGGGCCCGGCCGTGTGTTGTCATGAAGTCCAGGAGTGGCTGGATGACGTCGCGGTGAGCGTCGTATTCGTCGTGCGGGTCGATGCGAACACGTGGGCGATAGACCGCTATCCGCGAACGCAAGAACGTCAGCGCGTCCTCGTCGTCACGGAACACGTAGAACACTCCCGGTGCCGCAGCGTATGGGCGGACGCCGAGAACGTCGGTGATCCAGTCGCCAAGCTCGGTGTGCGTGAATAGCTTCTGGAATGTCCGGCGCGCAGTGAGGAGCCCGTCTCCGTGGACTATGCCGGCGGGTGCGCGGTCTTCCCCGATGGTGCGGCCTGCGACGACGAGAGCTCGGGTTGCGAGCCTCCATGCGTCGGTGAGAGCCGCGCGTCGCTCTCGCGGGTTCTCGATGACGTTGACGACGTAGCCGATGTTCACAACATCTGCGGGCGACCTGGCTCCCTGTGGGCGATGGACGGGGTCCCACCCTGTCGCCTGGTACCCGAGGCGGTGCAGGCGGTCCACATCGCCGCCGCGACCACAGCCATAGTCGAAGACCGATGACCCGTCGCGGATGATGCCGTCGGCGAGGGCGGTGGCGACCGGCCTAGACAGAGCTGTCCGCTTTATCGCTGTACGGTGCCGCTCGACGCGCATGTCAGTGTGCGGTGGAACTCATTCGAGCGAGTGACGCGATGTCCGTGAGCGTTGTGTCGCCGACCAGGTATCCGATTCCCCGGTGGAGGTGGAGTCGGAACTGCTGAGCGAGAATCTCGTCGTCCAGGTCGAAACCGTCAACCTGGCACCGGTAGCGGACGAGGGCCCAGTAAACGTCACCGTGGTCGCCGGCGAAGGTTCGCCAGGACATCTCGACGTTGCTGTCGAGAGTCAGCTTCACTGCGGGAGGCACATTCGGCTCGGCAAGGGACCTGCACAGAGCCCACCGGCACAACACGTTCCAGTGTGCGATACCGGTGCGTCGCTTCAAGGTGATGAGTTGGTCGCGAGCTTGCTGGGTGACGCGGATGTGTTCGAGTGTCATGCGCGCTCCCAGAAGTAGCCGGCCACGATGGTGGTCGCTCCGTCTTCGAATTCGAGCCGATACTCCCGTCCGATGAACGGGTTCAGTGCCTGCCGAGATGGTTGGTCGATCTCCGTGTCGGTGGACAGCAGGATCACCTGGTGGCTCGCATGGGGGAAGTAGCGGTCCAGGAGCCGGTCGCGGTGCGACCGATCCAGGCGGCCCAGTGGGGTGTCGATGACGACGGGGAGAGGTTGTCCCGCCGCTCGGGCAAGGCCCCACAGTAGGGCGACCGCGAGAAGTTGCCTTTCTCCGGCCGACAGGTCGCCGGCGGAGAGGGGTAGCGAGTCAGAGCCGACCAGCTCGACGGATGTGGTTTCTGAGTCGATGCTCACCCCTGTGATGAGGCGGTCCTTGCGCAGCAGCATCTGCAGCGCCTCTAGGACGAGATCGGCGATGCGTGCCAGCTGCCGTCGGGTTGCGGCGACTCGCAGCCGGGCGAGTGTGTCCTGCGCCTTGCTCACATGTTCGACTACTCGACGGTCGTCTGCTGCGGCGAGGTCTGCCTGCGTGAGCCGCTCCATCGACTTCTCGTACGCTGCTGCCGCACGCTCGCGGTTTCCCTTGGCCTTCTCGGCGGCGTCCTCGGTGACAGTGAGAGCGGCCTGAGCGAGGGTTCGCGCGTCGGCGGCGGCGTCGCGAGCGGCGGCGACCGGGGCGAGGGCGTCGGTGTGAGGGATGGACGCGAGCACCCTGTCAGCCTCGTCGGCCGCGTCCGTTGCTGCCGCGTGGGCGGTCAGCAGGGCTGCGATGGTGTCACCGGTTCCGGGGAGCAAGTGAGAGGTGAGGAGGGAGACGGGCGCCGCACTGGGAAGGCCGGTGATGTTCACGACCGCGGCGCTCGCACGTCCGGAGCGGTCCGCGTCCAGCTTCCCGCGCACAGTGGCGATCACGGCCGGGTCGGCCTTCGACTCCTTCAGCCAACGGAGAACGTCGGTGTCGCGGTCGTCGAGGACGTCGACGAGCAGGCTATCGCGCGCGGAGTTCTCCTCCTTCTGCGCCTGCGTCAGCAGACCTTCGAGAAGCGGCAGGGCGAGGAGGAGTGGTGCCTCACCAGCGGCGATAGTGCGCAGGTTGTCTTCGATGCCGCGCTTAGTGCTCTTGGCATCGTCGGCGACACGTTCGGCGTCCTCTCGTCGGTCTGCGAGGTGTCCGCCCGCATCCCGGTAGGCGTCGTCGGCGTGGCGGAGCGCTTCGTCGGTGCGCGCCGCATTGGTGCGCGCGTCGGCGACAGTGTGGAGTGCAGCTTCCTCCGCCCCGCGGGCTGCGTGGAGAGCGGCTTCCAGCTGCGTGAGCGCGTCCTGGTCAGCGGAAGACAGCTGTTCGGTTTGGTGTCGCTTGCGCAGGACAGTGAGGTCGGCAGTCAATCTCGTCACTAGGTCCATGCCGAGCAGGGCGTCCAACGCGGACCGCAGCACTTCGCGGGAACGGTCCAGGTCCGCGAGTGCTTCGATCTGCTCGCCGTCGAAGAAGAAGAGTCCCGCGATGCCGCGGGGAAGGAAGGTCTCGACGTACTCTTGCCAGTTGTCGGTGAGAACGGGGTCGTGGCGGCCGTCCACGGATACCAGGAGAATCTCGCGAAGGGACGCGCCGGCGGGTTTCCAACTGCGTCGGATCCAGTAGCGGTGTTCTTCGCCGGCCTGAAATGCGGTGAACTCCAGCTCGATGGCGGCGCCCTTGGCGGGGTCGGAGTGGCGGTGGACCAGGCCGCGGAGATACCGTTCGTAGCTGCCCTTTCCGCGTGCGTGCGTGCGCATGAGCGGGCCATATAGGGCGAGCTGGATGGCTTCCAGCAGTGTCGTCTTCCCCGCCCCGTTGAGACCACCGATGAGCAGGATCGGGTGGTTGCGGTCCGGTGGGGTGAGATCGAGGGTTTGCCGTCCGCCGAATGTTCCGACGTTACTGAGGGTGAGTCGATTCAGAATCACGCGGGAACCTGGCGCACGTATCCGTCGGCGACGTCGACGGGGTCAGGCTCCGAGGGGCCCGCGGTTGCGGCGGCGCGAGCGCGAGCGCGCTCGAGCGCGTCTTCTTCGTCGTCGTAGAACCCGCGGCGGACCGCCTTGTTCAGCGACTCGAACAGACCTGCGCGGCGCACCTGTGCGCGGTGGCGCTGCTCGATGTCAAGCATTTCGCGCACCATCTCTAGATGGAGGCGGTCGTCCCCGGCCACCTCTTCGAGCGCGGCCATCATCTCGGCGCCGAGCGGGAGGTGCTCGTCAAGGGGACGGCCGGGGTAGGTCTCACCAACGGCGTTCTCGTAGATTCGCGGGACGCTGTCTTCGAATTCGTGCTTGTCGACGACCCACATCCGGCGGATCTCCTCCAGCTCGGGGAGGCTCACCAGCTCGAGGTCTTGCACGTACGATGGCCCGTTCGCGCGGATCCATGTCTGCGCTTCCAGAAGGCGACGAAGCCAGTCCTCCCGCGCGGCCTGCGTGTACGGGCCGGGGATGGTGCGGTCGTGGAACAGCTGGACGTTGCCGTTCATGCGGCGGAAGTCGCGCAGGTGCCGGTCGTCGGCGACGTCGAGCGCGTTTCGCAGCTCGAGGAGCGGAAGCATCCACTCCTTCTCTTCGTCGTTCTGGATCATCGCGCTCATCGACTTGTCCTTCTCGACGAGCGTGCACGTCCAGCAGCCGAACCGGCTGTCACCGCAGCTGGGTGTGCTGGCGTCCACGACGAGCGGGCACTCACCGTCGGGCGATGCCCCCTGATACATCGTGAGCAGTTCCTTGTTCGAGTAGCCCCACGGGTTTCCTGCCTGCATCAGGAACGTCCACACGTCGTCGTTCGTCCAGTTCTCGACCGGTGAGTAGACGAGGCAGTTCGGGAGCGAGTCGTTCGGGCTGAGCAGGTCACGCACACGCCGAGATTCAAGGGCTTTCATACGCGCGGCGCGGCCTGAGGACTCCGCCTTTCGGGTGCCGAGGACGAGGATCGCCTCCCCGTTGGCTTTCACCATCTCTCGGATGAACGTGTTGGACGGCTTGATCTTGAGCCGCTCGGTGCACCAGCGGAACTTCGGTCGAGGGGCCGGATAGCCGCGGCCAATGAGGTTCACCCAGAACGTGTCTGCGACGGCGGGTGTGAGCCGATTCGGGGTGATGGGCAGCGCTTGTGCACGCGCTTGCTCCGCCATCTGGTCCAGCGAGTGGGTCACCCACGCGGCGACGACAGGGTTCTCTACCAGCGTGTCCGTACTGATGACATGCACCGGCTTGGTGCGCTGCTCAACGGGCAGCGACTTGAGTGCGAGCCACACAAGCTGAAGCACCGCGGTGGAGTCCTTGCCTCCGGAGTAACCGACGACCCACGGGACGGAGTCTGCGAGGTAGAGCTCCTTGGTCTGTTCGACAAGGGCGTCGACGGTCTCGTTGAACCCGAGGTCGTCGAACGCGGACTTCGGCCGAATGGGCAGCTTGATGGTCGTGCTCATGCGTGTGCTCCGATCCGCCGGGTACGGCTCGTCTGGTCGAGGCCGAGGACTCCGGCGATGTAGTCGCTGGTCAGCTGCACGTTCGCGCGGTTCTTGGCAACGCGTCCGCCCGTCATCGCCTTCCCCTCCCAGGTGTCGGTCGCGTTGCGTCGCCAGTCAATGCTCTGCAGGCGGCTGAGGATTCCCGCCCAGTCGTCTTCGGGGACATCAGTCAGCAACGTGTTCCCGACGATCCCGAGTGCGTGCAGGATGACGCTGTGCGTGTGGATGAAGTCTTGCCGTACCCCGCCCGCGGTGATCTCCGCCCGCTGCACTTGCTGCCACTGCGGGAACTGCTCCGCGACCAGGGTCCAGAACTCCGATGCGCGTTCCACAAGCTGCGCCGGCTCTTCTTCCTCGACGCCATCCAGGAGCGCGACGGTGGCCGTATGCAGCCCAGACAGGGTGAACAGGTTCCGGGAACGTGCGGCGAGATTGTTCGACTCGAAATCGGTGAGGTCACGGAACACCGGTGTCTGTGCGACGACGAGCCGGGTCACGGATGCCTGCTCGTCCCGGTGGTCGTAGAGCACGCTGATGGACTTAGATGGCCGGATCGCATACCGGTTCAGGTCTGCGAACATCTGCTGGCAGCGTTCCAGCCCGATGTCGATGAACAGCACGATGGCGATGGTTTCGTCGCCGAGCTCAGGGTTCTCCGCCAGTGCCTGTTGGATCGCGGCACGACGATGCTGTCCGTCGTTGATGACGAACTTCGCTTCCATCGGGATGCTGAGCGTTCCCACCCGCTCCCCTGCACCAGACGCTTCCGGGACGAGTGACTCGAAGGTCACTTCGGCATCCACCGACGCCGTGAGAGCAGAGAAGATGTAGTTCTCTGGGTTCTCCGTCATGTAGCGCGCGATCTCCGGTACACGCGCTCGGTTGAGGGAGCGCTGAGCGCGCATCTCCGCCGGCAGCTCTTCCTCATCGAAGAGGAACAGCCGTGGAATCATCCGCAGCGGACACATCGTGATGAAGTACGTCCGCCCCGCTTGAATGCCGCGGATGGCCGGGAAGTTGTACTCAAACTGCGGCCTTGCCTTCGGCGCCGGACGGTCGTCGGTCGCTAAGAGGTTCTTGCTGGCCATGAACCTATCATGGCATGTACGGAAGACAATGTCCGTACAGGAGGCGGATCTAGGTCCATACACGCTTCCGTACCGATACACTTCGAACATGCCTGAGGTCTCCGACACTAGTGCTACCGGGGTCGCCTACCTCGACCACAACGCGACCACTCCAGTCGACCCGCGCGTGGCCGAAGAGGTCATGAAGTTCATGCTCCTCGACTACGGCAACGCAGGCAGTCGCACCCACACGTTCGGGCAGACGGCGAAGGAGCGCGTGCAGCGGGCCCGGACGGAGATCGCTGATCTGCTCGCCTGCGACCCGGCGGAGGTCATCTTCACGAGCGGAGCCACGGAGAGTAACAACCTCGCCATTCTTGGCCTCGCATCGCACGGAGAAGAAACTGGCCGCAAGCACATCGTCTCCACCCTCATCGAGCACAAGGCTGTCCTCGAACCACTCGACGAACTGGCGAAGCGCGGATTTGAGGTCGATCTCGCCGCTCCCGGACCCGGCGGGCGGGTAGACCCGGAAGAGATCATCCGACTCGTCCGGCCCGATACTTTGCTGGTCTCGACGATGGCCGTCAACAACGAGACCGGCGTCATCCAGCCCATCGAGCAGGTCGCTGACGCACTCCGCGGAACGGACACGTTCTTCCATGTCGACGCTGCGCAGGCATACGGCAAGCTCATCGCGCCGCTACGACACGACCGCGTGGACCTGCTGTCGTTCTCTGGCCACAAGATCGGCGCCCCAAAGGGCATCGGCGGACTCCTCACCCGCAGACGCGGGTACAAGCGCCCACCGCTTACCCCCTTGATGTTTGGCGGCGGGCAAGAGCGCGGACTGCGACCCGGAACACTCCCCGTAGCGCTCATCGCCGGACTCGGGCTGGCATCATCGCTCGCAGTCAAGGAATTCGCCCAGCGCCACGCGCGAGCCCGTGAGACCCGAGATCTTCTCGTCGAGGCGCTGACACCCCTGAACCCTCAGTTCAACAGTGATCTCGAGCACACCATCGACTCGACGCTCAACTTCTCCATTCCCGGCGTGGACTCTGAGGCTGCCATCGTCGCGCTCAAGGACATCGTCGCGATCTCCAACGGCTCCGCTTGCACATCCCAGACCTACGAACCCAGCCACGTGCTGCTGGCCAGCGGCATCGGCGATGAACGCGTCGCCGGCGCGCTCCGCCTGTCCTGGGGGTACGACCAGACGCTCCCCAACGTCGACGAGCTCGTCGGTCGGCTTCGCAGCCTCAGCCGCTCCTAGGCGCTAACGGCATCCTCGGTTCGCGCTCCGAACTATTCACCAGCGCCAAGCGTCTCATCGGACCAGGCACCCCGTCGCGGAGTTCAACCTGTTCACTGACAGCGCCGACAGTGCTGCGCGAGAACGACGCGCACTAAAGGGGTCAGCTAGTCCGTTCACGCGCTTCGGCGCGGGAGCTCAGCCGAGGCGTGCTTGACCCAGCGCTCGGAACGGCTATCGCGCCTCATCACAGCGACCAATCCACAGGTTCGCGAGGTCGGAGCGCGAGATTCGTCTCGCTGAACACGTGAGCAGAATGAAATGGCCGTTCGTTGCCCGGAAAGCCCGCCATTGGATGCGCCGCGCGGATGATGCGATCGATCGGAACGCCTTTGAGCGCAGGGAGCCCGAACTTCACAGCATCGCCGCCAAGAAGAATGAACACGATCTTGCGACCAGGGTCACTGAGGCTACGCAGAACAGCACGCGTGAACGATTTCCAGGCTGCGAGGTGGGAGCCCGCTGTGTCCTCCACGACGGTGAGCGCAGCGTTGAGGAGGAGGACGCCTTCGTGTGCCCACTTGGTGAGGTCGCCTTGAACGGGACGGGAGAACGAGACCTCCGGATCACGCTCCAGGTTCAGGAATATGCGATGAAGCGCGGAGTCTTTCGCGATCGGGCCCCGCTGGGAGAACGCGAGCCCGTCCGCGCGCCCAGCAGTGTCGTACGGGTCCTGACCGAGAAGAACAACCCGCACCTTCTCGTGCGGCGTCGCGCTGAAGGCTCGAAAAACGCGATCGCGCGCCGGAAAGACCCGTTCAGATGACGAATAGATCCGATCTAAGTCCGGTACGTGCGCGCTAAGGAGCGAGCTCCAATGGCCGCGAAGGCTGCCGTGATCATTCATGGTCGTCGCTAGGCTCGGGCCCAAGTGCCTGCCACGTTTCACCATCCCAAAGCCATCCGAGCCGCGATCGCTCATGCATGACCCAGAAGTGAGTGATCGCGGGATCCAGAGCCGGGGCTATCGACGGCACGCCCCAGCCTTCTTCGGCCCAGGATGGGGTCGTCCTACTCAGGGGCCGAGCGATGTTGTACCAGGTGTCGTCGTTCACCCACACAAACAGATGCCGCTGCTCGGCGCCCGTGGCCGCCAGTTTGTGCGGGTTATCGGTTTTGTCGCTGAGAGCATCCAGTAGCCGCTCCAGGGACTCGTTGCTCCCGCTGACCGATCCTCCGCTGCCTGTCGTCACCCACACCTCATGCACATGATCCGGATCTTCCATGCTCACCCTGTGCGGTGCATGAGTCGCCCTCTCTACACCGGCATCGAGCAGCGGCCGATAGATCTCGGCAAGGGGCCCGCGCTGAATCACATGTAACCCCGCCCGCTCGCGTTCGAAGAACGTCTCACCGGCGCGCTCGAGTTCAACCAGTGCCGGCTGCACCCGCTGTAGGAATGTCTTCATGTTCGCCTGTCCCTCGGGCGCAAAAACGATCCAACATGACGCGAGCGTGGCTCCCGGGACGCCCTTCTTGACCGACTTCTTCAGAGCGTCGCGAGCGCCCTTGTTCCCGCCTTCGGTCACCGCCGTGACCTCGAGCGCGATCTTCCCATCGGCGGACTTGTAGTCGACGCCACCGTGTGTGTCAGCATGTACGAGCAGTACCCCGAGCTTGGCTTCGACGATCTGCTTTGCGACGAGTTCGTTCGGGCGTTCCTGATTCACGGCTGTCTCATCCTGTTGTCGGGACCTTGCCTTCGACACGTGAAGTACACGGCAGGCTCAGCGCCAAGATACCGCCGCCAACCATTGAGGCTCTGCGATGCTCTTGGGCTTCGACGCAGTGGTCAAGTTGAGGGCTGCGTCGGCGAGCGACGGCGTCTTTGGGTCAGAAGACTCACTCGAATACAGAACTGAGCAGACTTGCTCAGGAAAGTGTCACGACAAAGTCGACCCTGATCACCCGAAGCCGCGCGTTGTACGTGACATCCAGTGTCATCTCACCGCGTTCCCGACACGATTTGTCGGGAACGTGTTCCCGTTGCATTTTCGACCTTTTCGTTGCACTGGTCTCCGTTGTCGTTGCACTAAATGCAGCGGTTCGCGTTCGACGCGATGGGGTTGGTCGCGACCGATGAAGCGCTGCTGGCTTCGGGGCATCCGGGATCGAGCACTCCGGCAGAGTTCGGGCTCCAAGTCTGGGCATCATCCGCAGCGCCGACAAAGGCAAGGAGTGGGAGTCGGTGGCGTACCCCAGCATTTCATGCGAGCCGGCAGACTCCTCCCGGCGTACTCGCTCAGTAGGTTCAGGGGAAGTGGAACACCGCGGAGCCCCCGGCGTCTCTAAGTCTTGGGTTCGTGCCGCTCTCTCGTTCTCAGTCGCCTCGTCTGAAACCCTGACACGGCGCCGAGGACGAGGCACAGCACAGCGAGCGGCACTGCAACCCGCCACCAGGTGTTGCCGGTTAGCAGGTTGGAAAACAAGATCAGCAGGCACAGGCCATTCAGTCCCAAGGCCACGTAGGCGTACTCAGCAGACGTCCACCTCCGCCGATTGGATCGACGTGAACCGCTCGCGCTCACCGCGTTCCTTTCCATGTGGTCCCGCATATGGCTAGTCCTGGCCGTTGCCTATGCACAGATTTTGAACCTGGCCCGCTACCCCCGCTTGGATTCGGAGGCTAGGTGAGACAGATGCCCCACAGCCTCGTCCAGCAGTTCCGCGACATGCTCGTCGAACAATGCGTAGTGGACGTGGCGGCCGTCTCGACTGCCCACCACGAGGCTGGGGTGGCGCAGCAGTCGCAGGTGGTTGGACACGGTGGTCTGTCCCGACCCCAGCTCTTCGCTGAGCTCGGTGACGGTGCTCGGGCGGGCGCGCAGCACGCTCAGGATGCGCAAGCGCACGGGTGAGGCGAGAGCCTGCATGATCTCTGCAAGTCGCTCGGCCTCCGTTACGGACAGCACGCCCGCCGCCTCGCGCAGGGTCTCATGTGTCATGGACACTATTGTGCCTGCCGAACGCGATAATAATTCACATTTACAACATATCACAATACTGTGATGTACTGTGGGTGCATGATGAACACCTCTTCAACCACGGCATCTGCCACCGACGTGCAGCAGCATGCGCACGGCTCGGCTCGGTGGGAGCTGTGGTTCGCGATCGCGTCCGGCCTGACGTACGCGGCCGGGATGATCACGGAGTTCGTGCTGGGCATGCCATTGCTGGGGCTGCCCTTGGTGTTCTTTCTCGCCACCTACTTCTTCGGCGGGTTCTTCACTTTCCGCTCAGCGATCGCCTCGACGTTGCGGGGCAAGTTCGAGGTCGACTTCCTCATGCTCGTCGCGGCGATCGGTGCCGCCCTGATCGGGAAGTGGGCCGAGGGTGCGGTGCTGCTGTTCCTGTTCAGCCTGGGACACGCCCTGGAAGAGTACGCGCTGAGCAGGGCGAGCAAGTCCATTGAGGCGCTCGCGGAACTCGCTCCCCGCACGGCACTGGTCCGCCGTGACGGCGGCGAGCCGGTTGAGGTGCCGGTCGAGCAGATCGCGGTCGCGGACATTATCGTGATCCGTCCGAACTCGCGAATCCCTTCGGACGGGTTCGTGATCTCCGGGGTCTCTGCCGTGGACCAGTCGGCGGTCACCGGCGAGTCCATCCCTGTGGAGAAGGAACCTGTCACCGATCCAGAGCGTGCGATGCGCACCGTCGACACCCTGCCGGCCGCGAACCGCGTCTTCGCGGGCACGGTCAACGGCTCGGGGGTGCTCGAGGTCAAGGTCACCGCCACGGCGGCGGACTCGACGCTGAGCAAGGTGGTCGAGCTGGTCCGCACCGCCGACCAGGCCACGTCCCCGACCCAGCAGTTCATCGACCGGTTCCAGCGCTGGTACGTGCCCGCCGTCATCGTCGGCGTCGCGGCCACCCTGCTGGTGGCGATGTTCGGGTTCGGGCAGCAGTTCCCCGACGCGTTCTACCTCTCCATGACCGTGCTGGTCGCGGCAAGCCCCTGCGCTCTCGCGATCGCCACCCCCGCGGCCGTGCTCGCCGGGGTGGCCCGCGCCGCACGCGCCGGCGTGCTCGTCAAGGGTGGCGCACCACTGGAAACCCTCGGCCGGGTTAGGGCGATAGCGTTCGACAAGACCGGAACGCTCACCTGGGGCCTTCCCCGCGTCACCTCCGTCGCCCCGGTCGACGGCGACGACGGGGCGCTGCTGATCCCGACCCTGGTCGCGGTGGAGTCGCTCAGCGATCACCCCCTTGCCGCGGCGATCGTCCGCGACCTCACCGGCCGCATCTCCGACTCCGACCGGGTCGAAGCGACAGACCTGAACGCGGTCGTCGGCCGGGGTGTGCGCGCCACCATTGACGGTGAGACGGTGGAGGTCGGCAACCTCCGCATGTTCGACGAACAGCAGCTCACCCTCCCCGCTGCGCTCAACGCGGCGTACGAACAGGCCCGCGACTCCGGGCAGACGTTGATGATCGTGCGGCGCGGCGACCGGTTCCTCGGTCTCGTCGGCGTCATGGACGCCTCCCGCGCGGAATCCGTCCAGGTGCTCACCGCGCTTCGCGGAGCGAATGTCGGGCAGCTCGTGATGATCTCGGGAGACAACCAGCGCGTCGCCGACGCTGTCGGCCGTGAGGTCGGCGTCGACACCGCCATCGGAGAGCTGCTGCCCGAGGACAAGGTCGCCAAGATCACCCGGCTGGCCCAGAGCCACCGGCCGATCGCGATGGTCGGCGACGGGGTGAACGACGCGCCCGCGATGGCGCGGGCCGACATCGGCATTGCGATGGGCGCCGCCGGCTCCACCGTCGCGCTCGAGACCTGCGACATCGCCTTGATGAGCGACGACCTCGGCCGCGTCCCCTTCGCCGTCCGGCTCAGCCGCGCCACCAGCCGGATCATCCGCCAGAACCTGATCGCCAGTCTCGCCGTCGTCCTCTTCCTGATCATCGCCACCTTCGTCGGCCTGAACATCGGCGCCGTCGTTCTCATCCACGAAGGATCCACGCTCATCGTCGTCGGCAACGCTCTCCGGCTCCTCGCGTTCGAGCGCGGCAAGGAGCACCACGGCATCGACCACGAAGACAAGCCCACGGCGTGAGCTGCAGACTCGAGAACCGTTAGCACGGCGCAGGGCGGGACTCCGGCTAGGTCGCCCAGCAGGAGTGAACGGTGCCGGTGGTGGCCTGCGCGACGGTGGGGATCGTCTCGACGAATGTCCGGGTGATCGTCTCGGATGCGGGGTACTCGATGACACGCCAGCCGACGATGCCGAAGTCTTCATCGAGCGCTTGCAGCGCGCAGGCGAAGCTCATGCCAGCGGGCGGGGTCGCTTGAAATGACACCGTCACGGTGCGAGCGTCGACGAGATCGAAACCTGTCTCGTCGTATCCGACGTCATCGAGAGAATTGGAGATGGTCAGCCACGACAGTCCGGCAACGGACGCTACAGCGATGGTTCCGACGATGATCCAGAACGCGCGGCGGCGAGCGGGGCGGGGCCTGCGGCCATAGCGGTCGTCGAGCTGCTGCTTCGTGGTCACCAGATGCGCTTCTCTGTGGAGTCTCTCGGTGATCTCATCTGCGGCTGCGGGCGTCTCGGGCGGCAAGGTCGAGTAGGCGCGCGTTGTACTCGTCGAGCTCGGCATCTCCCGTCCGATCGGCGTGCCGGTCGCGGCGTTTCGTCTCGCGGTCGTCGCTGCGGCTCCATTGGATCGTGACCGTGATCGCGAGGATGAGGGTGGGGATCTCACCGATCGACCAGGCGATGCCGCCGCCGGTGTACTGGTCTTCCAGTGGTGTCGCCCCCCAGGTGCGCCCCATTGCCCCGAACCACTCGGCGACCATCAGCCCGGACTGCATCATGATGGTTTCAGTTTCAGTAGAACGTGGTTCTATTCGGGGTCAACTGAGGCCGGAGTAGGCGTGGAGTCCCTTGAAGAACATATTGACGATGGTGAAGTTGAACAGCACCGCGATGAAGCCGATGATGCACAGCCACGCGGAGCGGGTGCCTCGCCAGCCGCGTGTCGCGCGAGCGTGGATGTAACCGGCGTAGAGCACCCAGATCACGAAGGTCCAGACCTCCTTGGTATCGAACCCCCAGTACCTTCCCCAGGAGTCGTTGGCCCAGATCGCGCCGGCGATCAGCGTGAAGGTCCAGAACACGAACCCGACGATCACAAACCGGTATGCGAGGGACTCGAGCGCGTCCGCGGGCGGCAACGTGGCCAGGAACCGCGGGCCGCTGCGCGGTGCGCCATCCGCAGAGGCGGCTGCCGTGCGGCGTTCGCGGCGGGCCTGCAGGAGCTGGGTGACGGAGAGGCCGCATCCGATCGCGAACAGGGCAGTGGCCAGGGATGCGACGAATACGTGGATGACCAGCCACACGCTCTTGAGCGGATCCATCAGGGGAACGACGTCGACGTAGAAGGTGATGGTGGCGCCGCCCAGCAGCAGCACCACCATGCCGATCAGGAACGCGCCGAGGAAGCGGAGGTCGTAGCGGCGCAGGACGGCGAGGTAGACGGCGACGATCAGGACGGTGCCGGTCAGGGCGAACTCGTACATGTTCGCCCACGGCACCCGCCCGGCCGCGATCCCCCGCAGAACGGTGCCGGCCAGGTGGAACAGGAAACCGAGGATCGTCAGCGCCGTCCCGATCCGTGCCCACAGCAGCCGCGGCTGAGATGCTCGCGGCTCGGGGGCGCCGGGGTGCTGTTCCTGCCAGGCCTCCGTGACCGCGGGTGCCGTCGCCGCGCTGACCAGCGCCGGTTCACGCAGCGGCACGGCGGCGGGGACGGAGCGGCGGGCGAGGTCGATGGTGTAGGCGATGAATGCGAGCAGGTAGGTAGCGATCGCGGTCCAGACCAGCAGCAGCGAGATGCCGTCGAGTGTGAGTGATCCGGTCATGATGTAGGTGTCCTCTTCTTCAGGGTTATGCCGGTTTCAGCCGGCGTTTGCTTGGAGCCATACCAGTGAGTCGACGGCCGTGTCGTCGATGTACACCTCGAAGTGCAGATGGTTGGCGGTGGAGCGTCCGGTGCTGCCGACCAGCCCGACCGTCTGACCGGCGGTGACCGTCTGACCGACAGTGACCTGTCGGCTTCCGGTCTGCATGTGCGGGTAGACGGTGCGGACGCGCTGACCGTTCAGGACGGACTCGATCACGACGGTGACCCCATAGCCGCCATAGCTGTCCTGCGAGACGCTGACGGCGCCGTCGACGGACGCGTACACCGGGGTGCCGCCGGCGGCGACCATGTCGGTGCCCATGTGCGCACCGCCCCGGTCGCCGAACCGGTCCGTGACGGTGAACGGGCCGCCCACTGGCCAGCGCACCGTACCGCTGCCGGGGGCGACCATGCTGTAGTCGAACGGCACCGACGCCACGCGGGTCGAGGTGCGGGCGCGAGCAGCGGCCGCCTCTGCCTCCTTCTTCCGGTCGATCTCCTCCTGGGTGGTGGCCGCGTAGCTGTCCCGCGTGAGCTGTGTCTGCGTCGCGTCGGACGCCACGATGAGAGATTGGGCGTTGTCCGAGGCGATCTGCTGCAGGGTCAGCGGCTCGGGGGTTGTGGTCTGCCAGGCGCCGTATGCGGGCAACGCCACCGTCGCGATCAGGCCGCTGACGATGGCGAGGGCAGCCACGCTCCGCACCGGACGCATCGTCCGGGGTCCGCGCGCTGGCGCGGCGGCGGCGGCCTGTCGCCGGGTGGGGGCGACAATCTTGCGCGGCGGAGAGCCTTGTTGTCGGAGGCTGCGGCGGGTGGGGGGCGTCTGAGGCTGGTCAGCTTCGGGGGTGAGCTGTTCCGTCATGATGTCCTCCTTCGTTTCGGGTCAGATGGAGATGCCACGGGCGGCCAGGAAGTCGATGGGGTTGACGGGAGCGCCGTTCACGTAGGCCTCGAAGTGCAGGTTGCAGCCGAACGCGTTCCCGGTGTTGCCTTCGCTGCCGATCAGATCTCCGGCGTTCACGCGCTGGCCGTAGCCGACGAAGAACCCGCCGTTGCGGATGTGCGCGTATCCGGTTCCGATCCCGCCGCCGTGGTCGATCTTGATGTAGTTGCCGTAGCCGCCGTTGTATCCGGCGTAGACGACCGTGCCGGCAGCGGCCGCGTAGATTCCGGCGCTGCAGCCTCCGCTCAGGTCGACGCCGTAGTGGTAGCTGGTGGAGCAATACCCGTTGCCGCATTGCGAGCTGCGGGGGCCGAAGCCGGATGTCCGGGGTCCAGATGTGGGACGTGCCCACCCGGAGCTGGCGACACCGCCGCCAGCACTCCCCTCCGTGGCACGGCGTGCGGCTTCGGCGCGTTCGGCGGCCTTGCGCTGCTCTTCGGCGAGCCGGGCTGCTTCTACTCCGGCCTGATAGTCGGCAATCGTCCGCGCGGTGGTGTCTTGGAGGGCGGCGAGCTGCGCTTCGAGCTCGCCGAGGTGGAGGGTCTGCGCGTCCAGCGCCGTCTGAGCGGCGTCGGCGGCCTGCTGCGATTCGCGCATCTTCTGCTCGGCGAGCTGCTGCAGCCGGTCACGTTCGTCACGGGCCACGGCCGCCTGATCGCTCAACCCCTGCGCCGCGTTGCGCGCAGTGAGCGCGGCGGCATACACGCCCTGGTTGCGTTCGAGGAGCTTGTCCATCGTGCCCAGTCGTGCCAGCAGATCGTCAGCGTTCGCCGCGGACCCGGACAAGAACAGCTTCAGCGCGGTGTCGTCGCCGCCGGTGCGGTACAGCTGCGCGGCGAGCCGTCCCGCCCGGTCAGAGGCCTCAGCGGCGGCTTCGGCTTCGGCGTCTGCCTGGGATTGGAGCGCGTCAGCTCGTTGGACGGCGGCGAAGTAGTCCTGTTGTGCGGTGTAGAACGCATCGGCCGCCTGTTCGGCCACCGCGCGAGTACGTTGCACGTCGCTGGTGAGGCTCTGGATGAGACCTTGGATCCGGGTGATCTCGGCGGTCTTCGCCGTCTCGTTCGCCTTCGCCGCCTGCACGTCATCCCACGACGGGTAGTCGGCGGCGAAGGCGGGCAGCGGCCGCGCGGAGCCGACGATCGAGCTCCCGGCGACGAGACCGAGCAGCCCCGCCCTGAGCGCCCCACGGCGGGTCAGGGGGAGCCCCAGCATCCGCTGCTCGGCAGGCGATGAGCCGCAGCCCAACTCTGTGCTCGGCGGCCCTTCACCTGGCGGGTGGGACCGGGCATCCACGATGGGGTTTGTTGGTCTCATGCTCGTGTTGACCTCGTTGAATCGGCGTGTACACGAGGGGCTGCGGGCCGGGCGCGGTGGTGGATCCCGAGCGCGGTGAGGGCGACGAACGCGGCGACGGGGATCAGCAATGTCAGCCACGGGCCGATCACCACGGCCGCGGTGAGCCCGGTGCGCAACGGAATGGTGCTGATCTGCGCGGCCGCGGTGTCGACGCCGACGCTGTCGGTCGTGGCACCCTCGGGGGCGATGACCTGACTGGTGCCCACGGTGGAGACGTTGACCACGGCCCGGCCGGTCTCGATGGCGCGCATCCTTGCGAAGGCGAGTTGTTGCAGGTTCTCGTCGGTGCCGCGGAAGTCGGCGTTGTTGGTCTGGAAGACGTAGAGTTCCGCGCCGGCGCGGGCGCTGTCCCAGATCACCTGGTCGTAGATGACGTCGAAGCAGATCGCCAGCCCGACGTCGATGTCGTTGACGGTGACGATCGGCGGGTTGCTGCCGGGGGTGTACTCCCGTTGGATCAGCCCGACGAGGTCGGGGACGATACGTTCGTACAGCCACCGGTCGGGCACGTATTCGCCGAACGGGACCGGGTTGACCTTGTCGTGCCACTGGCGTGCGTCGGCATCAGCCGTCCACAGCAGCGACGTGTTGAACACGTCCTCACCGCGGGTGGTGGCCGCGTTCATCAGCAGCGGCGCACCCGCCCCCGCTACGACACGATCCAGCTGAGTCGCGACCGCGGGGGTTCGCAGCGGGTCGGCATCGACGCTGCCTTCCGGCCACACCAGCAGGTCCATCTGCTGGCCCAGCAGCGGCCGGGAGCCGGCGGTTTGCGCGGCGAGCATGTCGCCGGGCGCCTTGGGATCGAAGTAGCCGGCCGGGCCGTTGCCTTGCACCCACCCGACCCGCAGTGTCCCGGCGTCGGTGGTGGGGAATTGCGGTGTCACGACGAGGATCAATGTGAGGATCGCGGCGGGGATGATGCCGCGCAGGAACCGGAGGCCGCCCGCGCGGGCCCACTGCAGGATGCCCGCGCACAGCGCCACGACCAGCAGGCTCAGTCCGGTCACCCCGGTCCAGGACGCGGCCTGCGCCAACGGGCCCTCGACCTGTGTCATCCCGATCCGCACCCAAGGGAACCCGCCGTACGGCCACGCCCCCATCACGACCTCACGCGTAGCCCAGAGGACGCCGATCAGCAGCGGCACGGCGACCAGCTGCACGGTCCCGCGCGGTCGATACCGCCCGGTCCACCGGTAGGCGAGGGTGAGCGGGATGGCGCCGGCGCCGAAGAGGACAGCCTGCAGGCTGGCGAGAGCGACCCAGGGTATCGGGCCGAGGAATTGCCCGACCCAGGCCAGATGGGTGAAGAAGAACACGACGCCGAAGACCGTGCCGACGAGGAATGCGGTGAGGATGCTGCGGCCGATCAGACTGATCAGCGACATCGTGACCGCCACCAACGCCAGCGGCCACCAGCCGATCGCCGGGGTGGCCAGATCCAGCGCGAACCCGCCGGCGCCCGCCACCGCCATCGCGGCCCACAGCGGCAGCCGCGCCGTGCGATCCACGGGCGTCGCCGTGGTCGTGACCGGCCGAGCCGGAGTGACGAGAGTAGTCGTGGCCATCAGCGGCTGTCCTTTTGGCGGAGCTTTTCGAGGTAGGCGTTGTAGGCGTCCAGTTCGGGGTCTCCGTGAGTGTCGGCGTAGCGGGTGGCGGCGGCGTCGCGGGCGGTGTCGTCGCGGAACCAGCGGTGCATGACGAACATCAGCATCAGCAGAGTCGGTGCTTCTCCGTAGGACCAGGCCAGGCCGCCGGCGAGACGCTGGTCCTCGATCGGGTCGATGCCCAGCGCCAGCGTGGGCGCGGCGAACGCGTCGACAAGCAACGTGGTGGCCATCATCAGGAACACCCCGAAGAATGCGTGCAGGGCGGCTTCGGCGAACACGTCCAGCGCGCGGCCGCCGTGGCTGAGCCGCACCGGCAGCGGGTCGGCGGAGAGCACCGGGATGGTGAACAGGATCCCAGCGACCAGGAACCCGAACTCGAGGCCGACATGCCCGCCGGGTGCTTGCAGGATGCGGTCGGCGGCGTCGGCGAGGTAGAGCCCGTAGAACGCGAACAGGTACAGCGGGAGCGCGACCCAGGGGCTCAGCGCCCACCGCGCGACCCGGCTGCGCAGCCCCGCGTGAGCGGCCCGGAGCGCGAGCCGGCCGAGCCCGTGATGGGGGGTGGCTCGAAGCAGGAGCGTGCCCGGGGATCCCAACACCAGCAGCGGGGGGATGGCCATCATGAGGGTGAGCTGCTGGAACATGAACACCGAGAACAGCGCGTACCCGTACGCCTCGACGCCCAGGCCGGTGACCGCGGCCAGGGTGAGGCACCCGAGCAGGAAGCTGATCGTGCGCCACACCGGCCACCGCCGCCGGCTGGTCCACAGCCGGATCGCGCCGGCCAGGTAAGCGGCGGCGATCACTGCGGCGATCACCGGCAGCAGTGGGAACGGCAACGGTGCGGGGCTGAGGAAGCCGAGCAGAGTCGGCGGCGTCCCGGGGATCCAGTCGTTCACGGTGTCATGCCTGTCAGGGGATCAGAAGTCGAACAGCTCTCCCAGAAAGCCGTCGCGGCGGCGGCGCCCGTTCCGGCCGTGGTGGGAGTCGCTTCGGCCGTGGTGGGAGTCCCGGCTATCGGGTGCGGGATTGCTCGGGGCGCGGGTGTCGGTGGCACGGTCGAGGATCTTGTCCAGCTCGCCGCGGTCCAGCCAGACGCCACGGCACCCTGGGCAGTAGTCGATCTCGACGCCGGAACGCTCACTCACCAGGAGCTGAGTGTCATCAACGGGGCATTTCATCGGGTTCCTCCTTCGGGGTTCGCGCCGCGCGCGCGATCCAGGGCGGCGGCGTGGTCGTTCGCGATGTCGCGGACGGCCTTGTGGAGCGTGGGATCTTCGCCGCGGGCGAGTCCCGCGTATTCGACGTGCACGCCCTCGGGGGTGGTGCGAGCCTTGACCCAGATGCGTCGACGGGGCACGAACAGTCCGGCGAACAGTCCCACCGTGGCGAGGATCGCGAAGGCGAGCACCCATCCGCTGGTGGGGTCGTTCTGGATCTGCAGTGACGCGAACCGTTTCACCGGCTCCTGCTCGGACGCCGCCTCCCAGGTGATCGTTCCCCACCCGTTGGGCAGGTCCACGGTGGCGCCGGGGGTGAGCTCGAGGGAGTCCAGGCCGGTGTCGCCGCCGGTGTGCTGGGTGAGTCCGTCGACCTCGAGGGTGTACACCGACCTGGGTGTGCCGTCGTCGATGCCGAGGTCGCCGCTGAACACGTTGAGGGTGAGTACCGGGTTGACCACGTCCGGATAGACCGACGTGAACGCGCCGGAGGGCAGCACACCCTGGGTGGGATAGAAGAAGCCGACCAGGCCGAGCTGCTCGGGCAGCCCGTCGGGGATCTTGATGATCCCGAGCGAGGTCATGTTCGAGTCCTGCGGCAGGAACGGCTGCGATTCGCTCCACACGATCTCTCCTGCGGCATCACGGACGGTGAGGGTCGGGGCGTACCCGTTGCCGAGCAGGTAGATGCGGTCGCCGGCGACGGTGATCGGATAGTTCACGATCACGCTCTCCGCCCGGGCGTCCTCACCGGCGCTGCGGATGGTGACGTCGGCGGAGAAGTCACCCGCCTGCCCGGCCCCCGGGCTGCCGGGCAGCTGATAGGAGACTCGGAAGTCGTCGAGGGTGAGCGAGTACGGGGCCAAGCCGGCGCCGTCGACGAACCGGCCGGGGTTGAACGAGGAGTAGTCGCTGAGCGCGTTGACGAACGTGGTGCCCTCCACCACGACACGCTGCCCGGTGTAGGCGAACCCGCCGCCGATCGCGACCGAGGCGAGCACCCCGACCAGGGCGACGTGGAAGACCAGGTTGCCGGTCTCCCGCAGATACCCACGCTCGGCCGAGACCGACGCCCATCCCGGTCCGTCGTATCGGTGCACCCGGTAGCCGGCGCGGCGCAGCTGATGCTCCGCAAGCCGCACCGCCTCCTCCGCCGGATCCGGGGCGGCTTCATCGGCCGCGACCGTCGTGTCCTGGTAGTCGACTAGGCGGGACAGTCGTGCGGGGGTACGCGGCGGCAGGGACCGAAGCGCCTTGTAGTGGTGCTTGGCGCGGGGGATGACGCAGCCGATAAGGGACGCGAACAGCAGCAGGTAGATCGCGGAGAACCACGGCGAGGAATACACGTCGAACAGGCCGACCGCGTCCGCCAACGGGAACACGTCAGGGTTGTCGCGTTGCCACTGGGTGACCCCGTTCGGGTCGGCGGTGCGTTGCGGGAAAAGCGACCCGGGGACGGCGGCGATCGCGAGGAACAGCAGCAACACCAGGGCGGTACGCATGCTGGTCAGCTGCCGCCACGCCCACCGTGCCCAACCCACCATGCCGAGGGCAGGACCGGTGATCTCGGACGGGGCGTCGGAGTCGAGGTGATCGGCGGGGCGCAGTGGGTCGACGACCGTGTCGGTCTCAGAGCGGGGCGGGAACATTGATCACCACCTGCTGCAGAGCAGACATCAGCGTGGTCCACAGCCCGGTCACCATCAGCACTCCGAGCAGCACCAGCAGGGCGCCGCCGACGATGTTCAGGGCGCGGATGTGGCGGCGCAGGAACGACACCGAGCGGGACGCCCATCCCCAGCCCACGGCGAGCAGCAGGAACGGGATGCCCAACCCGAGCGAGTAGGCAAGACCGAGCAGGCCGGCGCGGGCGGGGTCGCCAAGGTTCCACGACATCGACAGGATCGCCGCGAGCGTCGGACCGATACAGGGGGTCCACCCCACTCCGAGCGCGAACCCGAGCAGCGGGGCGCCGATCAGGCCGGCGCGGCTCTGCACCCGGGGGCGCAGGGTGCGTTGGGCGATGCCGAAGAACCCGATGAACACCAGGCCGAGCACGATCACGACCGCCCCGAGGATCCGGGTGAGGATGTTGCCGTACTGCAGCAGCAGGAACCCGAACGTGCCGCCCAGGATCGTCACTGTGACGAACACCACCGTGAACCCGGCGATGAACAGGCCCACCCCCAGCAGCAGGCGGGTGCGTTCCGCTGTGACCGTCGACCCGGTCGCGGCGGCACCTGGGTTGCTGCCGGCGGCGCCGCCGAGGTAGCCGAGGTAACCGGGCACCAGAGGCAGCACGCAGGGGGAGAGGAATGAGACCAGGCCGGCGAGGGCCGCGATCGGGATCGCGATCCAGAGGGCGCCGTCGACGACCAGCTGCCCGGGGTTCATGACGGGTTCTCCTCGGCGAGGGTGTCGGCGACCAGGGTGGACAGGATGGAGGCGCTGGCCAGCTGCCCGATGACCCGGGCGGCGACTCTCCCGTTCCGATCGAGCACGAGGGTGGTGGGGGTGGCCTGGATCGGGGTGACTTGGGCGAACGCGAGCTTGACCTTGCCGTCGTTCACGTCGATCACGCTCGGGTAGGTGACGTTGTTGTCACGGGCGAACGACAGGGCGGTGGCGGGCTGGTCGTAGGTGTTCACGCCGAGGAACGAGACGCCCTGGTCCTGGTACTCCTGCCAGACCTCTTCCAGCAGCGGCGCCTCGACGATGCACGGTCCGCATGCGGCGTACCAGAAGTTCACCACCAGCACCCCGCCGCGGTAGTCGTCGCTGGACACGCGCTCGCCGGTTTCGGTGACCCCCTCGAACGCGACCGGTTCGCCGCGGTCGGGCTCCGGGATCTCCACCACTTGGAACTCGCCGGCGATGTAGCCCTTCTCGTTCCCGTCCCGGTACTGCTGGGCGAGCGAATCGCTGCTCGCGCACCCGGCCAGTACGACGACTGCCAGCAGCACCACGGCTGCGGCGAACACGCGGCCGCGGGTCACGAGCGGCGGACCTTGATCATCGCTCCGGCGACCAGGAAGACCACCGCGGCAGCCGGTTGCGCGGCCGTCCACACCGGCCCGGAGAACGGGAACGGGAACACCGGGTTCCACAGCACCGCGATCGCGGCGAACACCGGCAGCCACCACCACTGCCGAGCCTGCACGGCGAACCAGCCGACGATGACGGCGAGGATCGCGGCGACGAACAGCACCAGCAGGAACCAGTCTCCGCCCATCAGCACCGGGGCCAGGAACAGGACGACCGCCGCGAGCAATCCCGGGGCGAACGCATTGCGCTGATAGACGGACGGCACTCGTTGCTTGGCCATCATGGTCTCTGCCCCTCCGCGACGGGCTCCTGCCCGTCCTGCGTCGTGTCGGCGCGTTGCGCGGTGGCAGCTCGCCGCCGTGCCCACAGCACGCCGACGAGGACGATGACGCCCGCGCCGAGGGCGACGTCGGCGAGGTTACCGATGAACCAGGTGCCGTAGGCGAGGAAATCGGTGACGTGCCCGACACCGAACCCGGGCGGGGAGAACAGTCGGTCGATGAGATTCCCGATCGCGCCGCCCAGGATCAGCCCGAGCCCCACGGCCCACCACACGGTGCGAGCTCGGACGACGGCGATCACCAGCAGCACCACGGCAGCCACCCCGAGGAGGGTGAGCAGCCCGGTGAACCCGGCGCCGAGGGAGAGGATCGCACCGGGGTTGAACGCGAGCTGCAGCCCGAGCAGATCTCCCAGCAGCGGGATGCGCTGCTCCGTGCTCAGCCCGGACAGCGCGGCCGCCTTGGTGGCCTGGTCGATCAGCACCACCACCGCGGCGATCACGCAGGCGATCGCGAGTCGTGTGCCTCGGTTACGAGCCATCTGTCTTGCCACTCGTCGAGGAATCTGCCTGGGCCGCTGCTGCGGCGGCGCGGTCGCGGCGGCGCCGTTCCCTGGCCACCATGAGCACCACGACCAGTGCCCCGCCGACGATCATCACACCGCTGATGACAGCCAGAACGGGGAAGATCTCTCCCCCGCCGGAGGCCTGACCGCCGTAGCCGTCATCCGCGGATTCGGCGGTGGAGGATGTGGGAGATGGTTCGGGCGTGTGCTCTGTGGCGGTGGGCGCGGGAGTGGGGGTGTTGTCGGGGATCGCGGCGGATTCGAGGGTGTACGTGTACTCGTCGCTGATGGGGTGGCCGTCGCTGGAGACGACCCGCCACCGCACCGTGTAGAGACCGGGCTCCTGATCGCCGGTGAGAGCCTGAGTGACCGTCGTGCCGTCGATCTGCGGCTGTTCGGTCGCGAGGTTCTGACCGCCCGGGGTGATCACTTCGATGACGACGGCGCTGCCCACGGTGAGGATTTCGCCGCTGAACGTCAACGAGATCTCCTGCGGCACCACGCCGATGGTCGCGTCAGCCTCGGGGGTGGCCGAGACGATGCTGTCGTGAGCGGCCGCGGACGATGCGGTGGAGAGCACTATGCCGGCTGCCAGCAGCAGGCTTGCCAACAGGCCGAGGAACGCGGCCGGGCGGAACCTGTGCGGCATCCGCGCGATGCCCGGGCTGGTGTCGGTAGGTGAGGAGGGTGTCATGGCGTGGCTTTCAGGGACGGTTGATGATGTGGTGGGCGATGGTGGTGGCGTCTCGCCAGACCCCGGTGATCGTGTCTGCGCCGCGGCCGCTGTACTGCGGCATGCCGGCCACGAATAGTCCCGGGATCCCGGTCTGGGTGCGGGCTGCCCGATCGGTGCGCGCGGCATCGGGCAGCCAGTCGTCGCCCGGTTCGTAGCCGGTGGCGAAGATCACGGAGTCCGGTGCGAGCTCGCTGCCATCGGCGAGTGTCACCACGCCACCGTCTGCGGCGGTTGCGGCGGGGACGATGGTGACGCCGGCGCGTCGCAGCTGGTCGTAGCTGTCGCTGAAGATCGGTTCGGGATGCCGCCGGCGGGTAAGCCACGAGACGGCCGGTCCAGCAGCTGCCGGGTAGCTGCTGCTCGGCCGGTGTCGGCGGGGGCTGCGCACGGACATGGTGACCGTGTGAGACGCGGTCAGCTCACGGGCTAGCTGCACGCCGCTGTTGCCGCCTCCTACGACGAGCACCTTGCCCGGCGGGATCTGGTTCGGGTACAGGTAGTCGCTGCTGTGCAGCACGATGCCAGGGACGCTCACACGTGCGGCCCACTCCGGCATGCGCGGATACGCCGCGGCGGCGGTGGCGCACACGACGTTGCGGGTCTGCACCTCCCCTGCGGTGGTGGACAGCAGCAGTGTGGTTCCGGTGCCGGGACGCTCTACCCCGGTGGCGCGGACACCCCAGACCGTCTCGACGCGGAGGCCCGCCTCGACGAAGGTGAGATAGTCGACGATCTCGTCTACGCGGGGACGCCGGCGTTGATCCCCGGGGAGTCCGCGAGGCGGGAGCGCGCTATGCCGGGCGTCGCTGAGCAGCTCCATCGAATGCCATCGGGATGCCCAGCTGCGCTGCCCCTTGCCGGCGGCGTCGATCACGACGAAGTCCTGCTGCGGACGCAGACCCTCGGCGTTCAACGCCGCGGCAACGGCTAGTCCCGACTGCCCGGCTCCGACGATGATCACTCGCCGGTGTGACAGGCCCGTCCGCATCACTGACCACCGGAGACGGCAGCCGCGATGGCGTCTTCGAGGTCGTTCAGCGTCTGCAGATCGAGCTTCTCCCCGTCGAGGAAGAAGGTCGGCGTGCTGTCGACTCCGAGAGCGCGTCCCTCGTTGAAATCGAGCTCCACCCGTTCGGTGGTGGCGGGATCGGCGACGGCTGCGTCGTAGGCGGCCATGTCCAGTCCGAGCTCTTCGGCGAAGCCGCGGAACAGGTCGGCGCGGGATTCCTGCGCCTCGCCCCACTCCGCCTGTGTCTCGAACAGCCGGTGATACATGTCCTCGAATCGGTCCTGCTGTGCGGCCGCTTCCGCAGCGATCGCCGCGTTCTTCGAGTTGAAGTGACCGGGCAGGGGGAAGTACCGCACCACGTAGGTGATCTGACCGGCGTACGTCTCGCGCAGGTCTTCGACGATCGGGTAGAACGCCCCGCACGCCTCACACTCGAAGTCCAGGAACTCCACGACGGTCACCGCATCCGGTCCGCCGTCGTCCAGCACGTGCGAGCTCTCCCGCACCACGGAGGAGCCGCCGGTGCTGCTTCCTTCCTCCGGGGGTGGGGCGGGGCTTTGATTGGCCAGGGCGTAGATGATCGCGACCAGCACCAGCACGACGACAACGGCGACGGAGATCAACGTCGCTTTCACAGGGGTTTTCATTCGGGTACTCCAAACCAAGACACGGCGCATGACAGGACCCGGGCGTGAGCCCGGGGCGAAGCGCCGTCCAGAGAGGACGGCATGCCGAATGTCAGGTTCGGGAGATGCTCAGCTGCGTCAGTGAGAGGGTGCGCACCCGCGAAAATGTCGACGGGTGGGGAAAGAGCGACAGTATCCGCGGCCAGATCCCGCGTTCAGGAAGGACGCGGCGACGCCACAGCCGGTGAGTCAGCACTGCGAACACCAGCCCGCAGAGAACCCCGAGAACACATAGCGCTGCCCCCATCAGAGCGCTGGTCCCCGAGGATTCGCCAACCGCCGCTTGATGTTCGCCGGCGCCGCTCGGATCGGTAGCGTTGTCGCTCAGCGGCTCGACGTGCGGGTCCAAGAGTGCGGATATTCCCAGCGGCACAGGTGTGGTGCCATCGGTCTCGAGGTGTCCTGCAGCGGCGATGCCCAGCACGAGCAGGAGTGCCAACCCTAGACCAGTAATGATCCTCGTTATCAGAAGACGCTCGCTCAGCACAGTATTGTGCTGGGTTCGAGTCGTCGGGATCATCACCGAAAGCTTACCGTGGGTTTATTCCAGGTCTGTAAACAGGCTCAGACACTTACCAGGTGAGGCTCCTTCACAGACGCAGAATCGTGAGCGGCGGGGACCGAGCGGGGGCGACGAGCGGCGCGTACACCGTTGAGGATGACGATGACCTCGGCGACTTCATGCACCAGCACGACGCCCGCCAGTCCGAGCACACCGAACAGTGCAAGGGGGAAGAGTCCGATGATGATCGCCAGGGCGAGGCCGATGTTGACGGTCATGATCCGCCGACCTCGGCGGGCGTGTGCCAGCGCCCCGGGGATGAGACGCAGATCGTGGCCAGTGAAGGCGACATCGGCAGACTCGATGGCCGCGGCCGATCCCTTCAGGCCCATCGCAATCCCCACCGTCGCGGTCGCAAGCGCGGGCGCATCGTTGATGCCGTCGCCTACCATCGCAGTCGGGCGCGTCATCACGAGAGTCTCGATCGCTGCAGCCTTATCCGCGGGCAGCTGTTCCGCACGCACGTCGGTGATCCCCGCCTCCCCGGCGATCGCGCGGGCGGTGCGTTCGTTGTCGCCGGTGAGCATGACCGTCTCGATGCCCTGAGCCTGCAGCATCCGCACCGTCTCGGCCGATTCTGCGCGAAGCTCGTCCCGCACCCCGATGAGACCGGCGATTTGCCCCTCGGCCTCGACGACCACGACGGTCATACCTTTGGAGGCCATCTCTTCGGCCGCGTCCCGGAGCGCGGCGGGGTCGAGCCAGCGGGCGTTGCCCGCTCGCACGGCGCGCCCATCGACGCGTCCGGTCATGCCCCGCCCGGCCTCTTCGATCACATCGGCCGCAGTGGGGGTCGTGGGACTGGCGGCGACGATCGCCGCAGCCAGGGGGTGCGTGCTCGTCGCTTCTAGCGCGGCGGCCCAGCCGAGCAGCTCGTCCCGGTTGATGCCGGGAGCGGGGCGCACGTCGACGACGGTCGGCTCGTTGCGGGTGAGGGTTCCGGTCTTGTCGAGGGCGACGGTGCGGATCGTGCCGAGCTGCTCGAAGGCCTCCCCGGACTTGATCACCACCCCGAACTTCGATGCAGACCCGACCGCGCTGATTACCGTCACCGGCACCGCGATCGCCAATGCGCACGGGGATGCCGCAACCAGCACCACGAGCGCCCGCTCGATCCACGTCCACGGGTCGCCCACGACCAGACCGAACAGCGCGACGAGCGCGGCCGCGATCAGCACCGCCGGCACGAGCGGCCGCGCGATCCGGTCCGCCAGTCGTGCCCGCTCGCCCTTGCGAGCATGAGCCTGCTCTACAAGGGCGACGATCTGCGTGAGTGAGTTGTCGCGCCCATCCGCGGTCGCCTCCACCCGCAACGTCGCCGACCCGTTCACAGAGCCCGCGGCGACCGCGGCGCCGGGACCGACTTCCACCGGAATGGACTCACCGGTGATCACGGATGTGTCCAGGCTCGAGCGGCCCTCCACGATCACGCCGTCAGTGGCGATCCGCTCACCGGCGCCGACGACGAAGATGTCGAGCTCACGCACCTCCGCCGCAGGGATTATGACGTCTCCCGCGAGGCGCGAGACCCGAACGGTCTCGGGAATGAGGGATAGCAGTGCGCGCAGCCCCTCCTTCGCGCGATCCATTGCACGGTCCTCGAGTGCCTCGGCGAGCGAGAACAGGAACGCCAGTGTTGCCGCCTCCCCGACGTGACCCAGTAGCACCGCTCCGATCGCGGCGATCGTCATCAGCAGCCCCACGCCGAGCCTGCCCCGAAACAGGCGGCGGATCGCACTAGGCACGAACGTGTACGCCCCGGCCAGCAGGGTGACCCACTGCAGGATCAGCGCCGGGATCGGGATGCCGGTCCACGCGAAGATGTACCCGGCCAGCAGGGTGACCCCGGCGATCGCGGAGGGCAGCAGCGCGGTGTCCCGCCACCACGGCGGCCGCACCTCGAGTCCGTCGTCATCATCGTGGTCGTCGTGACCGGGCGCGTGCGTGGCGGTCTTCTCGTCGGGTCCGCAGCATGCGTCACCGGCATCGTGGTGTGCGCGACGTGCCTTGCCGGCCATGGCCGGCTCGTCGACCGGGCCGCAGCAGGCGTCGCCGGTGGCCAGCGGCTTGCTCAGCTGCAGCCGCTTCACGATCGTCGTGGTCTTGTGACTGTGTCAGTTTGGTCTGAGACCGGTTTGTCATTCTGATTCG
>CERQ01118092.1_pt1 | contig 45225 bp, 24 predicted proteins | sample 530711 | NCBI WGS metagenome assembly CERQ01 (sample SAMEA2620882, study PRJEB7988) | marine metagenome | biome: marine biome (ENVO:00000447); feature: mesopelagic zone (ENVO:00000213); material: "saline water (ENVO:00002010), including plankton (ENVO:xxxxxxxx)" | depth 850 m | reverse complement strand
TCCAGGAAAGACAGCAAAAGAATTTATCAATGGTAGCAGAATAAATCATTATAAACCAATATTATTAGCTTTTCTTTTGAGTGGTATATCCGCTTTCATCTCTTTTCAAATTGTAGGGCTAAAAGAAATTATGGAATTGTACTATTTAGAACAAAATTTGAATTCTCCATTGATGATTGATATTTTGTCTTTTACCTCAAGCTACAATTCTCTAATTATGTTATCTTTTATTCCATTTTTAGCACTTTTAACCAAAATAGGATTTAGAAAATGTGGACAAAATTATTATGAACATATAGTTATAAATTCCTATATATTATCGGTATATACCATTGTAAATATAATTGTTATTTATCCGATAATGCTTTTTTTAAACGATGATCCAGGTTTAATTATTCAAGTATCAAGTTTGTCAATGTTTACAATACCAGTCATAATGGTTTGGTTTTTTAAAGGTTTCTATGAACAAAAATCATTAAAAAGTATTATAAGTAGAGTTTTAATAGTAATGCTTCTTGGTTTTGTGGCATTTATAATTTTAATGATATTATCTATCATTGCAGGTTTCGTATTTGCCCTACTTAAAGGGGGGGCAGAGGCGTTAGAATATATAAAACCACAATAAAGTTTTGCCAATAACTAAGTCCTCTTGTGGTCGCTTGCGACCCAAAATGAACATCCTGTTGACTGGCGTTAAGTTGGAGTTTATTTTTTTGAGCATTTTAATAGTAGCCGTTAGGCTGGGGGTAGACTTGTGAAAAATACAGGTTGAGTTTTTAAGGGCAAAAGTCCCCAAAACCAAGCATTGGAAAGAAAGTCTCCTAAAAGTCTATAAAAATAATGTTCTAAAAAAATACCATTTTTAGCTATCGTTGTAAACCATGATGAAAAAAAATCAAAACTTTAATATTATTACTTTTGATTTCTTTGATTACGTTTAGTTGTGAGAAGAAAAACAATTTACTGGAAATTGGAATATCAGATGTTTTGCACAAAACATTTTTCCTACATAAAAACTGTAATACTGACTTTTATTACAATGTAATGGTTAAAAATGACTCTATTTTTGTTGATGGAAAATTAAAGAATATTTCTGGAAATCATATTGGATGTCCAAAACATTTAAAATGTATTTCGACAAGGACAATCTGATTGAGAAAATGGAAAACTATGTTGAATTGCAAGTAATAAAAAGTTGGGAAGAATACAACAACAAAAAACTTTTTCTAATAACTAAGCAGCCGTGTGGCTAGTACAGACCAACGGAAACGTACAGTTGAATAAATCGATCCCGATAATACTTAATTAAAAGAGGAGTTAGGATTTCTTTTTTAGCCTTAAAAGCAATTACATTTTTTGGATAAAAGATGAATAAATTATAAACTTGTAGTTGTTATGACCATAATCCTTTATTTGAAAATTCGCAAAAGTTTTTATTACCTTTTACTACCATTTGATATTCATATAACTATATTCCGATTTTTAAAATTAGTGTAAGCATCTATTAGATTGAATTTTAAGAATGAAAAGATTATATAATTTATGTTTTCCAAAATTTATTTAAAATAGTAAATTCGGTATTTTGAATGAGATTTGTCTCTTTTTTGTATGTGTATGTTTCTTTCTCACTTTTTGGCTGGTCTCAGACAGACACTACTTTAACACCCATACATAACGAATATCGCTTTGCACATAAAGGGGTCGCGGATGGATTGTCGCCGGGAGCCGTTAATGATTTTTATAAGGAGAAAGATGGGTTTTTATGGATAGCTACCACCTCTGGGCTTAATCGTTATGATGGTTATGAATTTCAGAATTACAGTCCTAAATCTTCAAATCCTTCAGCAATTCAATCCAGAAATTTTAGAAGAATTTTTAAAGGGCCTCTTGGAAATATTTGGTGCGAAACTCCTGAAGGGATCAATATTTTCGATCCTATTGATCAATCTTTTACCAGTGATCAAGATGCTATTCTAAAGTATTTTAATATTTCTGAGCGTAAAGTAAAGGACATCATTTCAATTGGAGACGATTTTCTATTGATTCATACAGATGCTTCGGTAACAAGAGTAAATGCAGAAAAGAATACTAAAGATGAGCTGAAAGATTATAATTCATATTTAAAGCAAGAAAGCATAACACCCACTTCAGTAAATGTTTCAGATAAAAATGAGTTATGGATCATATACACAAATGGATTAATACATAAACTGGATATTAATTCTTTTTCGATCATTTCTGAATATCATCATTTAAAAGAAATTTTTGGAGGTGAACAGCATGATTTTAGGATGGTTATTGATAATAATGGTGATTTGTGGATTCATTTGTTTCAAAATTACGGAGTCTTTAATTATCAAATTGAAAAAAATAAATTAAATCATTACACCAAGGAATCAAAAGAGCTTCCATTAAGCAGTAATCTTATAAGTGCTATAGAAAAGGATGGTGATGGAAAAATATGGATAGGATCTGATCTGGGAGGTATTAATGTCATTGATGTAAACGACCTCTTTGTTAGATATATAAAAAATAATACGGAGATAGGTAATACGCTTTCACATAATAGTATTACTTCATTATATGTCGATCAGGATGGTATACTTTGGATAGGGACTTTTAAAAACGGAATTGATTATTATCATCCCAATATTATACGTTTTCCGTTACAAAAAAAGCTGCTTTCCAATCCTGAAAGTTTACCTTTTAATGATGTAAATGTATTCACAGAGGATAACAAAGGAAATTTATATATCGGCACTAACGGCGGAGGACTTCTAAAACTAGATCAAGAAACCGGAAAATATGAGCAGTTTTTACATGATGTAGAAGATCCAAATAGCATTTCGAGCGATGTAATAGTAAGTTTGCTGTTTGATAGTAAAAATCGATTATGGGCAGGAACTTATTTGGGAGGTTTAAATCTATTAACTAAGGATGGTTTTAAGCATTTTAGACATGATCCTAAAGATAGTACAAGTATAGCGGGTGATAATATTTGGGAACTATTCGAGGATTCTAAAGGGCGTCTTTGGATTGGAACTTTAACCGCAGGTGTAGATATTTTTGATGAAAAAAATAGCGGTTTTATACATTCATTTGAAGGTGGTGGCAAATATCCTATTCATGCCAATTATATATCTTCTATAAATGAAGATCAAAATGCTAAGATATGGATAGGAACCTCTAACGGAATAGATGTCATAGATCCTTTAGAGAATGTAGTAGATCATCTTTATCATATACCAGAAGATGACACAAGTTTGAGTGATGACAATATTCTGACGATCTACAAGGATAAAAAACAACATATGTGGATAGGATCTCATAAAGGTTTAAATCTTTATAATGAGAAGAATGGTGCTTTTTATCGCTACAGAAAAGAAGACGGTTTGCCAGGTGAAAAGATTATAGGAATTGTAGAAGATGAGGAAAACGATCTTTGGATTACTTCCTCTTTTGGTATTGCACAATTCAAAAAAGGATCAGTAAAAGAAATTAATGCTAGAATTCCTCCAGATTTTAAAATCTATAATGATTTGGATGGCTTACAGGGAAATCTATTTAATGAAAATTCTATTTATAAAAATAGAGACGGAGAGATATTAGTTGGAGGACTGAACGGTTATAATGTATTTAAGCCACAAGAATTTGAATACAATCAGAAGCAACCGAAAATTATTTTTACTGAATTTAGTCTTTTCAACGATGATATTTCTACAGGTGAAAAAATAGGAAATAAGGTATTACTAAAAAAACCGCTCTATGAAACTGAAAAGATCACCCTAAAACATGATCAAAACTTCTTTTCAATTGAATTTGCAGCATTAGATTTTTTCCAGCCTTCAAAAAATAATTATCGATATAAACTTGAAGGCGTAGATAATGGATGGCAAAACCTGAGTAGTTCACAACGAGTTGCTTCCTATACAAATATAGATCCCGGAACATACAATTTTAGCGTACAGGCTTCTAATAACGATCAGGTTTGGAATCGAGAAGGAGCGATGCTAACTATAGAAATTTTGCCGCCATTCTATAAAACAATTTATGCGTATATCGGCTATGTGATATTGATAATTGTATTGCTTTATCTGGGAAGAAAAAGGATTATTCAGAAGCAACGAAAAAACTTTGAAATTCAACAGGAAAAGCGGGAAGCAGCTTATCTACATAAAATGGATTTGATGAAGATTCGTTTTTTTACGAATATAAGTCATGAGTTCAAAACTCCGCTATCTATGATCTTGTCGCCGGTTTCAAGACTAAACCAGCAGCATCTTGGTGCGGATGTTAAAGAACAAATCAATATTATTAATGATAATGCCAAACGTTTACTTAATTTAATTAATCAGGTTTTAGATTTGGGCAATGTAAAAAACGATACTCTATTAACCTCTTCCAAGGCAAATATTATTGATTTTATAGCTGACATTGTAAATGGTTTTAGTGATTATGCCGAAAGTAAAGGAGTGAAATTATTCTTTGTTAGTGAAGAATCTAAGTTTTATACCATATTCGATATGGATAAACTAGACAAAATTGTATACAATTTACTTTCTAATGCGGTTAAATTTACGCCATTAGGCGGGGAAGTACATATTATTCTAGAAGTTGGAGAAAGCCTTCCAGACCCTGAAGAAAAAACAGAAAAGAAAAATTTTATCATAAAAGTTAAGGATACTGGAATTGGGATTTCAGAAAAAGATCAGCCACAGATATTTGATAGATTTTATAAGTCAGATTTAGAAAATGACCTAAATAAAACGGGGAGTGGTATTGGCCTCGCTTTAGTGCAAGAATACGTTAAATTATATTCTGGTGAGATAAGTGTTGTAAGCAAAGAAGGTGGAGGCTCTTTATTTACTATAAAATTACCACTTCAAAATATTCCAATGAGTGAAATTCCTTCGAATAAAGAAAAGCTTTCTAATAAGATTTTGGGAGAAAATGATGCATTGCCTACAGTTTTAATAATCGATGATTCCAGAGAGTTTTTAAATTATTTAGGAAAAACACTTAGAGAAAGCTATAACCTATTTATCGCTGTAGACGGCGAAGCCGGTTGGAAAAAAACACTCTCTATCGTCCCAGACCTTATTATATGTGATTGGGAGATGCCGGGGATGAAAGGTACAGACCTTTGTCTAAAGATTAGAAATGATGCCCGTACCAAACATATTCCTTTTATTTTGCTTTCGGGTAATCAAAGAGAAGAGAATAAACTTGCCGGTTTAAAAGCCGGAGCCAATGATTATATAACAAAGCCTTTTAAGTTAGAAGTCTTAAGGTCTAGAATCGATAATTTAATCGAACAAAGAAAATCGTTCCAGGAAGCTTATCGAAAGAAAATAGAGCTTCCTAAGGTAACGAATCAGGTTACGATCGAGACAGAGGATGAAAAATTGATGAGAAAAGTTTTTCAGACAATTAAAAGCAATTACCAGAATCCAGATTTTGGTGTAGAGCGCTTAGCGTTGGATCTTGGTGTTAGTCGATCTTTCTTATATAATAAAACTTTGAGTTTATTTGAAAAAACACCTTCAGAGTTAATCACTGATATTCGATTAGAAAAAGGGAAAGAATTATTAGCAAAAAGTCAGTTAACGATATCAGAAATTGCATTTAAAACAGGCTTTAATAATCCTAAGTATTTCACTAAAAACTTCAAAAAGAAATACAATATTCTTCCTTCCGCTTATAAAAAGAAGCACTCCTAGTACCTAAAATTTGATAAAAAACTAGCTAAGTTTTTTTAATCATACCTAAAATTTGAGAATTTTCCGGATATCAAAGTCTTCTTGATGTTAAAATTCTTTGAGACTAGTGTTGTTGGTGCCTCCCAGATTAGACAAAAACATTTTATCCCTTTATAAAACGATTTGATACCCTTACTGAGGAGTGCAATTTGATAATTTCGTTTCTATTACTATAACGTTTGAATTATTTACTGTTCAATTTGAGGGGTGTTTAATTTTTAAATAAAAAAAATTCGAGGATTATATTTTCAAATCCTCATTAAATAAAGGTGTATGAAACAACAAACTATTTTAAAAATTAGGATTAAACCTTATTTATTAACCTTGATCTTTTGCGTGTTTGGTATAAACGTTTGGGCACAGCAAAAAGAAATTAGCGGAACCGTGACCTCTACAGATGATGGTTTACCTATTCCGGGAGTTAGCGTCATTGTCGAAGGAACCACCAGAGGGACAACAACAGATTTTGATGGTAACTATATGATTGAAGCGGAGGCTACAGAAAATTTGTCTTTTAGCTATATCGGTTTCGAAACTAAAACTGTTGCTGTAGGCAACCAAAATGAGATCAATATTAGTCTAGAGGTTTCTACGGCAGAACTTGATGAAATTGTGGTTGTTGGATACGGTACTCAGCGTAAAAAAGTATCTACTGCAGCAACCTCGATGGTAGAATCAGATGATTTGATTCAAACAGCCAGTATCGATGCAACAAGTGCCTTACAAGGACAAACTTCTGGGGTAAATATTACCTCGACTTCAGGGCAACCAGGTGCAAATATGACCGTGAACATTCGTGGGGTAGGGACTGCTGGCAATAACTCTCCGCTTTATGTTGTAGACGGCGTTGTAGTTGAAAATGGTATTGGATATTTAGACCCTTCCGTTATCGAACGAGTGGATATATTAAAAGATGCTTCTGCAGCCTCTATTTATGGTGCCAGGGCGGCAAATGGGGTTATATTGGTGACTACCAAAAAAGGTAAAAAAGGGGTTACAAGTGTTTCTGTTAACAGCTATATAGGTTTCCAGGAGGTTGCCAGAACCTTAGACCTATTGAATAGTCGTGAATACGGAATCATAATGAATGAAGCTCGGGTAAACTCGGGTTACGCACCTCTTTATTCTCAGCAGGAATTAGAAAATTTACCGAATACCGATTGGCAGGATGAACTTTTTAATAACGGAGCCATTAAACAGAATTATTCGGCCTTAATATCTGGAGGCAGCGATAAAGTAAATTATTCAACCGGATTATCTTATTTTGGACAAGAAGGTATCATTGGTAGCCAAACAGATCAATCTCAATACGATCGTATAACATTTAACACCAATATCACTTATGATATTATCGAAGATCATTTAAAGATCGGTGAAAACTTTTCGTTTGCCAACGAGTACAATAAAGGTGTTTCTGATGCGGGTATCTATAGTAATAATATAAGAGGATTTTTAAATGCTCCGCCAAGTATGCCGGTATATAATGAAGATGGGAGTTACGCAGGTTCAGGTATAAGCTCTGATATTACTAACCCTCTAGGTTCTTTATATTATGGGAATTTTAATGAAAGTAAAACCAATCGTGCCGTAGGAAATATCTTTGCCGAGGCTTCACATAGTGACTTCACCTTTAGAACAAGTTTTGGTGTAGATATTAATGATAATAATTATCGTGCTTTTAACCCGCTTTACGAACTTTCTAATGTAGATTATAACAGTACATCACAGGTAACACAAAGTTCAAGCAGAACAGTATCCTGGATTTGGGAGAATACGCTTAATTATAAAACTACGATTGCAGATGTAAATAATATCGATTTTTTATTAGGTACGTCAGCAAGACAAAACGTATATGAAAATCAGTCTGCCACAGGTAGAGATTTAATATTCAATGATTTTGAGCATGCTTATCTTTCTAACGCAACAGATCCTACACAAAACACGGTAAGTGGCAGTAGAGTAGATTATAGTATTCAATCTTATTTTACCAGGCTTCTTTACGATTACGACAGTAAATATTTATTTACCGCCACCTTAAGAAGAGATGGTTCATCAGAGTTCGGTAGCAATAATAAATATGCCTATTTTCCTGCATTTTCAGTAGGTTGGAATATCGATAGAGAAAACTTCTTTCCAGAAGAATCCTTCATCAACTCCTTAAAATTAAGAGGTAGTTGGGGACAAAATGGAAATGACCAGTTTAGTCAACAATTCGCATATATTTCTACCATCAGTTCTTACAACAAAAACTATCACTTTGGAACGGGAGATAATGAAATGCCTTTGGAAGTTGGATCCAGTCCAGACGATTTATCAAATCCGGATCTAAAATGGGAAACTTCAGAGCAATTTGATATTGGTTTTGATGCCAGAATTTTTTCGGACATAACACTTACGTTCGATTACTATAGAAAAGAAACTAAAGACTGGTTGGTACAAGCTTCGGTTCCTTTAATTGCTGGTGCAAATGCTCCTTTTATCAATGGGGGTGATATTCGTAACGAAGGGGTAGAATTTAATGCTGGTTATAGCACAGATTTTGGCGAAGATTGGAGATTTAATTTAAACGCTAATATATCTTATAATAAGAATGAGGTATTGAGAATTGCCAATTCAGAAGGAATTATTCACGGAGAAAGTAATTTACTTTTCCAGGGATTAGACGAGATGAATAGAGTTGAAATTGGACATCCTATTGGATATTTCTACGGATTAAAAACAAATGGAATTTTCCAAAATCAGTCTGAAATTCAGCAATATTCGCAAAACGGCCAGCTTATTCAACCTAATGCGCAGCCCGGGGATGTAAGATTTGTAGATCTTAATGGCGATGGTCAAATAAATCAGGATGATAAGACAGAGATTGGTAATCCAAATCCAAACTTAAATTTTGGGTTTAATATTCAACTTCAGTATAAAGCATTTGATTTCTCGGTTTACACTTATGGTATGGCAGGCTTCCAAAATGTTTACGGAGTAAGAGATTATTCAAGACCATTTTACAATTATACGACAGAGATCGTTAACAGATGGACCGCTGAAGGTAGTTCTAATAGCTTACCCAGAGCAACATGGGGAACAACCTCGAACGGTAACTATACTCGTTTTTCAGATTTATACGTAGAAGATGCAGATTTCTTAAGAATTAAAACAGTTAATCTTGGGGTAGATCTAACAAAACTTACAGACCAACTAGATGCATTTTCGAGATTTAGAATCTACGTGACCAGCAACAATCTGTACACTTTTACCAATTACAAGGGAATGGATCCAGAAATTGGTTTTGGTAACGTAAATCAATCCTGGGCTCGAGGAATCGATGTTGGATACTATCCACAGCCTAGAACCTATATGGTTGGTCTAAATGTAAATTTCTAAAAAAAGAATTATGAAAAAATATATAAAAATACTTGGAATCGCTTCTTTGGGATTGGTGGCATCCTGTACAGATGATTTTATTGAAAATGATCCTTATACAGAAAGAACAGAAGATAACTTCTATCAAACCCCGGAAGATGCTTTTGAAGGTTTGGTAGCTGCTTACGATATATTGCAAAGAGAAGGTTATGGCGGATTTTTAATTACTTCTGAAATTGCCTCAGACAATTGCTTTGGTGGATTTGGAACTGCCGATAATCAGGTTTCTTTAGAATGGGACAGATTTCAATTTGGATCTGATCTTGAAATGAACCGTCCTGTTTGGGAAATTTGTTATACCGGGATCTACAGAGCAAATATATTGTTAGAAAATCTTGAAGGTATCAATTGGGAGGGCAATGAAGATCTTAGAACGCAGTATGAAGCTGAAGCGAAATTTTTAAGAGCTCATTATCATTTTGAATTGGCTAGAATGTTTGGTGATATTGTTCCATTAGATCATACGTTGAGTCCTGAAGAGTTTGAAAGTCCCAGAGCGCCGGCAGAAGAGACCTATGCTTTAATAGCAGAAGACTTAAGGTTTGCAGCAGAAAATTTGGGAGACGAAAATTATAGTTTAAATAATAGTCCAGATTATGGTAGAGTGACCAAGTGGGCAGCAGAAGCCTATCTAGCAAAAGCATTTCTGTTCTATACAGATTACTATGAGGCTTCAGATCTCGCCGGGGTTGTTTCAAAACAAGAAGCAACTGCTTATATCAATGATGTAGTAAATAATAGCGGACATCAGTTAATAGACGATTTTTCCAGACTTTGGCTTGCAGCTTCTATGGAGAATTATGTTGGTGAAGGTAATGCCGAGATGGTTTGGGCTATTCGATATAATAGTTCAGGAAACGGAAACTGGGATCTAAATGAAGGGAACCGTTTTCAGGTAAATATAGCAACTCGTGGAAGTAATCTGGGACCATACGCTTATGGATGGGGAGGAGCACCTGTTAACCCAGAGTTGTATAATGCTTATGCAGTAGGCGATACCCGTCGTGATGCTACAATCATTAATTACGCGGAAGAAGGATTAGAGTTTGACAATGATTCCAGAGGACAACGCCAGCATACAGGATTGTCCTGGAAAAAATATGCTCCTATTACCAACGAAGCAGGTGAAGCAGTAGTTGCCGCAAATGGAGGGGATATCCAGATCGATGGTTTTGAAGATTATGCAGTTATCCGTTTTTCTGAAGTCTTATTAATGGCGGCCGAATTGAATATGGATAGCGATCAGGGCTTTGCTCAGGAATGTCTGGATCGTGTAAGAGCAAGAGCATTTCAGGATGATACACATTCCATTGCAGTCACCAAAGAAAATATCATGGAAGAAAGAAGGCTTGAGCTTGCTTTAGAGGGTAAACGTTATTTCGATCTTATTCGTTGGAGTCTGGAACGTGCAAAACAAGCCATTGATAACTCTGGGGACGGTTCACAGTTTGATGTGACTTTTAGACCTGAAACCAACGGGTGGTTTCCAATCCCCCAATCTCAGATATTATTGTCCAATGGTGCTATAGAGCAAAATCCTGGTTGGTAATACAAACTTTAAAATTATAACTGATGAAACATATAAATTACATACTTGTAGCTTTGTTTGGCCTGTTGCTAACTTCTTGCCAGGATGAATATAGTTTCCCTGATGTAGAATTGCAGGGCGATCAATTAAACTTTATGGTAACCCAGGCTGATGGAAATGATAATGAGCTAATTCTGCAAAGCATGGAGCCAGATTATATTTCTTACTGGAGTTATACCGATGCCAATGGAAGTCAGATAGGGACATCAAATGAAGATAGCCTAAGGGTCACTTTACCTTTTGCGGGCAGTTACAATGTTTATTATACCGCCTATACCAAAGGAGGAGCAGTAGAGGCTGATCCTGTAAGTGTAGAGGTTTCTTCTAATGATGAAGAATATTTTAGTGACGAGGAGTGGGCAATGCTTACTAACGGAGTTGAAGGTAAGACCTGGGTTTTGGATATGATCAGTCCTGTAGGATGGGCCGGTTTAGATTATCCTTATAACGAAAGTGGTTCAGACTACTGGAACTGGTTCCCTGATTATGCAGGAAACGAGTGGGTAATGGACAATAAAGATTGGGGAGAAATTACATTTGATCTTGATGGAGGTTATAATGTTGAGGTAATCCAAACTGCTATAAACTCTAATAGTCAAACAACCTCTATTGGTTCTTTTAACTATAATATCGATAACCATACTATTCGATTTAATGGTGTAGATGTACTTTTTGGAGGTGATTATTATGGAGACGTAAGTAATTGGACATCTGTAAATGTTGTTGAGATTTCAGAAAACTCTTTAAGACTTGCAGTTGTTAGAGATCAATCCAGAACAGGAGAAGGAGTTGCCCAAATAGTTTTTCATTACAAACCTAAGGAATAAGAATACTAGCCGGTAGCCATTTGCTGCCGGCATTTTTATACATCACCCATGATTGCTTATAAACAGTACATTATTAATAAGTTATACCTAGGCACCCTCGCTATAGTTTCTTTTCTTCTTTTTGCCTGCCAGAAAAAAGAAGAAGATCCAGAAGTTTTTAATCGCAAACAATTATTTACAGAGGATTGGAAATTCTATAAAAACGATACGCTTAATAGCCTTACTGAAGTTTTAAATTCTGAGGATTGGCGGCCTATAGACGTGCCTCATGACTGGAGTATACATCAGGAATTTGATAAAAATAGCGCGGCAGGTATTGGCGGAGGAGCGCTTTCGGGTGGTGTAGGCTATTATAAAAAATCATTTAATCTTCCTTTAGAAGATAGTGCCAGATTGTATAAAATTCAATTCGATGGCGTGTATCAAAATAGTGAGGTTTGGATAAATGGCAGTTATTTAGGTAAACGTCCCAATGGTTATATAGGGTTTGAATATGATCTAACCCCTTATCTTCATTATGGTTCACAAGATAATACGATCGTAGTCAAAGCAGATAATAGTGATCAGCCTAATTCCAGATGGTATTCAGGAAGCGGAATTTATCGAAATGTCTGGTTAAAAAAACTAAATAAAATTCATATTCCAAATTGGGGTACGTTTATTACAACACCTAGCATTTCTAAAGAAAAAGCGCTGGTAAATATTACTGCTAAAATTAAAAATGAGTTTTTAGAAGATAAAGAAATTGAAGTTCAGATAACTATTTTTCAGGATGATCAGGAAATAGTTAAGTCCGAAACTTCAGCTTTAAATATTACCACTAATTCAGAAATTGGTTTTAATAAAGAGCTTACAATCTATAAGCCTAAGTTATGGTCAATAGATTCTCCTTGGTTGTATAAGGCCCAAATAGATATTATTCAGAATAAAAATCTTATAGATCGTTTCGAAACAAGATTTGGTATTCGAGATTTTAAATTTGATCTCGAAAAAGGATTTAAACTGAATGGGGAATCCCTAAAGATTCGTGGGGTTTGCATGCATCATGATCTTGGTCCTTTAGGAGCAGCGATTAATACAAGGGCAATAGAAAGACAATTAGAGATATTGAAAGAAATGGGCGTAAACGGAATCCGTACAGCTCATAACCCTCCGGCACCAGAATTACTGGATTTATGTGATCAAATGGGATTCATCGTAATGGATGAAGCCTTTGATATTTGGAGGACTGCTAAAACAAAACACGATTATAGCCAATATTGGGACAAATGGCATGAGCAGGATATAGCAGATCTGATTAAAAGAGATCGAAACCATCCTAGTGTCTTTCTATGGAGTATTGGAAACGAAATACAGGAACAATGGAGTGAGAAAGGAGAAAAAATTGGTGTAGAATTATCGAATATCGTCAAAAGTTTAGACAGCACGAGGCCGGTAACCGCCGGGATGAATCCGCCAGTTCATGTTTCTGATAAAGAGGTAACTATTCAATTTGAAGAAACTGCAGATAAGCCAAATTCGCTGGCAGGATCTGGTGCTTTAGATGTTATAGGCTATAACTATGCGCATCAAACCTGGGAAAAACATCAACTCAACTTTCCAAATACACCATTTATTGCTACAGAAACTACTTCTGGATTACAAACCAGAGGTTATTATGAGTTTCCATCTGATACCACAAAGATTTGGCCGGTACGCTGGGATAAGCTTTTTACCGGTGGTAATCCAGATCACACAATTTCGGCATTCGATCAGGTTAGAGCCCCCTGGGGATCATTACACGAAACCAGTTGGAAGATCATTAAAAAGAACGACTTTTTATCTGGATTTTTTATCTGGACCGGCTTTGATTATATCGGCGAACCAACACCTTATGAATGGCCTTCCCGTAGTTCATATTTTGGAATTGTAGATCTGGCAGGCTTTCCTAAAGACGTGTATTACATGTACAAAAGTGAATGGACAGATGATGATGTCCTTCATTTATTACCTCATTGGAATTGGGAACAAGGACAAACGGTTGATGTTTGGGCGTATTATAATAATGCAGATGAGGTTGAATTATTTCTTAATGGAGAGAGCAGGGGAACCAGATCTAAAAAAGACGATGAGCTTCATGTGATGTGGCGATTTCCTTTTGAATCAGGAACTTTAAAAGCAATTTCCAGAAAAAACGGCCAAATTGTAAAAGAGACTGAGATTAGAACAGCATCAAAACCTGCTAAATTAGAGTTATTTCCAGATCGAAAGAAAATCAGGGCAGATGGATTAGACCTTTCATTCATTACCGTGACTATTACTGATGCAGAAGGAACAATAGCGCCCAGAGCAAACAACCAAATTGATTTCGAAATCGAAGGACCCGGAGAAATTGTTGGCGTATCCAGCGGTGATCCTACCAATCATGAATCTTTCAAAGGAAAATCACATCGCGCACTTAATGGAAAATGTTTAGTGATTGTTCAATCAACACGGCAGGCTGGAGAAATTAAAATTTCTGCAAATTCAGCAGGATTAGAAAGTAATAGCGCAGTGTTAATATCCCATTAAATAACAACCATAAATATGAAAAAGAAAGCATTCATATTCACAGTACTCGATAGATGTTCCAAAGTAGGGGACTAAAAATTAGGTGAGAAATTAAAGATTTTAAGCAATGCTGAGCCAGAACCTAAAAAACAATATCAATTGATATTATGGGAAAGCATTCGATTAATATTCCTATTCGGAGGAAAGGTTTTTTCTTCTTTGAATGCAGAAAACTATAAATAAAGATGAACAGCTATATGACAAAACTAAAAACACTACAGATTGTTTTCGCTATTTTGGGCATAAGTAGCTTTTGGACTATAAAGGCACAAATTCAAAATAGCCAAACTCTAAATGAACCTATCGATATTAGTAAAGATTTCGAGAATTATGAAAACACATTTTACTTTGCCGATGAACTTGTTTCTTTTAATCCTGAGACAGGTCAGGGCGCACTAAAATACAAGCGTTACGAATATCAAACCCGGCAAGCATTTAACAATATGTTAATGAAACCTGATCGTGTGCCTGCTAATGAATTTCCAGCTACGGAATATGCTGAATCTCCTGAGCTTCCTTTTCAAATTCAGTTTGTTTCGGATAGAACGGTACGCATAAAAATGATATCAGGACCGCAATTCAATCAGCCAAAGGAATCATTAATGCTTGTTGAAGGAACTGCTCCCAATCATCCCGAATTATGGAATTATACGGCTATTGATGGAGGACATCAGTTCAGCAGTGATCATGGTAAGGTAGAGATCATCTCTAATCCATGGCACGTAAATATTTATGACGAAAATGGTAAGCTTCTTACAAGTACTTTACATTATTCCGATGTTCAGAACACCTATACTCCGGTACTTCCATTTTCTTATGTAAGGCGAAATAGTGATTATTCCCGAAGCTTTAGCCCAGTTTTTAGTTTACAACCTGGTGAAAAGATATTTGGTTGTGGAGAATCCTTTACGCAATTCAATAAAAGAGGTCAAAAAGTAGTCTTGTATACAGATGATGCCAATGGCGTTCAAAATGAAACGATGTATAAACCCATTCCTTTTTTTATGAGTAACCGTGGTTACGGTGTATTTATGCATACTTCTTCACCGATTACTGTAGATTTTGGAAAGTATTTTAATGCTGCAAACAAGATGATGCTTGGCGATGATGTTGCCGATCTATTTTTCTTTTTGGGAGACCCCAAAGATATTTTAGATGAATATACCAATTTAACAGGGAAAGCGGCAATGCCACCACTTTGGTCATTTGGATTTTGGATGAGTAGAATTACCTATTTTTCTGAAAAAGAAGGACGCGAAATCGCTAAGAATTTACGGGATTATAAGATACCTAGTGATGTTATCCATTTTGATACCGGTTGGTTTGAAGTAGATTGGAGAAACAATTACGAATTTGCAAAAGATCGTTTTGATGATCCCGTAGGAATGATGGCCGATATGAAAGAAGAAGGTTTTCATGTAAGCCTTTGGCAATTGCCTTATTTTACGCCTAAAAACACCCTTTTTAATGAGATCGTTGACAATGGCTATGCCGTAAAAGACCGTAAAGGAAATATTCCTTTTGAAGATGCCGTGCTTGATTTTTCCAATCCAGAAACGGTAGAATGGTACCAGGGGAAACTTAAACACTTATTAGATCAGGGAGTAGGAGTTTTTAAAGTAGATTTTGGCGAAGCAGCACCTTATAACGGAATTTACCATTCTGGAAGAACAGGCTTCTACGAGCATAATTTATTCCCATTGCGTTATAATAAAGCTGTTGCTGAAATTACACAAAAAGAAAAGGGCTACACTTTAATTTGGGCAAGAAGCACCTGGGCGGGTAGCCAGCGTTATCCTTTGCATTGGGGCGGTGATGCAGCAACTACCAATACAGCAATGTCTGCTACATTACGCGGAGGATTATCTTTAGGACTTAGTGGTTTTAGTTTTTGGAGCCATGATGTTGGAGGTTTTGTAACTAAATCTCCAGAAAATATTTATAGAAGATGGACTCCTTTTGGAATGCTTTCCTCTCATGTTAGAAGCCATGGGGAACCACCAACAGAACCCTGGGAATATAGTAAGGAATTCTTAAAAGGCTTTAGAAAAGCCGATAATATGAGGTATGAGTTGATGCCCTATATCTACGCACAAGCCAAAGAAAGTTCAGAAAAGGGATTACCAATGATGCGCGCCCTGTTCGTAGAATTCCCTGATGATAAAGGCTCCTGGCTAATCGATGATGAATATCTCTTTGGAGAAAATATGCTTGTAGCCCCGTTATTTGAAGAAGCGAATGCACGAGAAGTTTATTTGCCGGAAGGAACGTGGATAGACTATCAAACGCATAAAGTATACGAAAAGGGTTGGCATACCATCGAAGCAGGTGAAATTCCTATTATCGCTTTAGTTAAAAACGGTAGTGTGATACCGCATATTAAACTGGCCCAGTCTACTCGAGATATGGATTGGACACAACTGGAACTTCAGGTATTTGCAGACTCCAATGCGAAAACCGCCAGTGGAAAGATTTACCTTCCTGAAGGAGAAAAAATTGAGAATATATCAGTTAAAAAACACGGAAAAGATTTTCAGCTTGATGGCAATCCACTAAAGGGAAAAACGAGTTTTAAAATTGAAACTGCGGGAAGATAAAATTGAACTTCAAATTATGGAATTTCGGAATCCTTTCTTTTGGATTCCGAATCGCTTCGAATTATAAATAAACTTTAAATTATGTATAAGAAAATACCCCTTTTAGTAGCTATGCAACTGCTAATTTTAAGCTGTGCTTCTGAAAAAGAATTTGAATCCTATACCTTAAGCTCCCCTGAAGGAAAAAATAGTATTCAATTTGATATGAACGGAGGTTCCCCACACTATTCCGTAAATCATGGAGCGACCAAAGTCATTTTACCATCGAGTATGGGTTTTGTTTTTAAAGATCAGGATAGTCTTCAAAACGGATTGGAAGTAATTAATGTTGAAGAATCATCTGAAGACACTACCTGGGAGCAGGTTTGGGGAGAAAAAAAAGAGATCAGGAATAACTATAATCAGCTTACAGTTCATTTAAAAGAAAAAGCCAATAAAGAACGAAAGTTGGATATCCAATTTAGAGCTTTCGATGATGGGATCGCTTTTAGGTATGTATTTCCCGAACAGGGGATTAAGGATAGTATTTTTATAATGGACGAGCTTACTACGTTTAATCTGGCAGAGGATGGTAAAGCCTGGTGGATACCAGCGTATGATGAGCAACGTTATGAAAATCTTTTCACCGCTTCTCCCGTTAGTACTTTAGATACTGTTCATACTCCTTTAACTGTTGAAAGCAATAATGGTTTAGCGATAAGTTTTCACGAAGCTAATCTAGCAGACTTCGCAAGTACGACTTTAGCGCACACCCAGGGGACCAGTTTAAAAACAGATTTAGTGCCTTGGGCAGATGGTGTAAAAGTTCGAACCGTCGACAATTTTACTACACCCTGGCGAACATTACAAATAGCGGATCACTCTACAGAATTGATCACCTCCTATCTTATATTAAATCTTAATGAGCCAAATACGATCAAAGATACCAGCTGGATCAAGACATTTAAGTATTTAGGTATTTGGTGGGGAATGCATATCGGAAAATACACTTTTTGGGAAGGAGATAAACAAGGAGCAACCACAAAAAATGCTCGAAAATATATTGATTATACTAAGGAATTAGGGATAGATTATTTATTGATCGAAGGTTGGAATAAGGGGTGGACACCCGCATGGTACGAGAATGCTATGCATCAATTCAGCTTTACGGAAGAAGCTGATAATTTTAGTCTAAAAGCGGTTACAGATTATGCTGCTGAAAATGATGTTGAAATCGTAGGATATCATGAAACTGGTTCTAATCTTCATAATTATTTGAAACAAATAGATTCTGCTTTTGCACTTTATAAAGAGCGAGGAATCAATACAGTGAAAATTGGACAAGTAGGTGCCAAATTAAATATGAAAGAATGGCACCATGGCCAATTTGGTGTAAATTATTATAGATATGTCGTAAAAAAAGCTGCAGAATATGGTTTGGAAATATATTTCCATGAACCCATCAAAGATACTGGTGAGCGTAGAACATATCCTAATATGATGGCCAGAGAAGGAGCAAGAGGCCAGGAGTATAATGCCTGGAGCGAAGGAAATCCTCCAGCTTATACAGCAACTTTACCTTTTACCAGATTACTGGCAGGACCAATGGATTTCACACCAGCGGTATTTGATGTGGAGGTAAAAGAAGGATATCCTGGTAGAAGAGTTCATAGTACTACGGCGAAACAACTTGCTTTAATGGTAGTATTTTATTCTCCTTTACAAATGCTGGCAGATCTCCCAGAAAATTATATAGACAAACCAGCATTTCAATTTCTAAAAGATGTACCGACGGATTGGGAAGATACCAAGGTACTAAATGGAGAAATAGGAAAATATATTACTACAGTAAGAAAGGATATCGATAGTAACGACTGGTATCTGGGTACCATTACCAATGAGAAAGCGAGAGATCTGAATATTCAGTTAGACTTTTTAGATCGTGATGCAACATATGAAGCTCAAATTTATGCAGATGCTCCAGGAACTGGTCATCAAAATAACCCCACAGCTATTACTATTTATACAAAAGAAGTTACCGCCGCAGATTCCCTCAGTCTTCTATTAGGAGAAAGCGGAGGAGCTGCCGTGAGATTCAAAAAATTATAAATAGATTTTATGCAATGGATTAGTATTCAGATATTCTTAATTTTATTACTGCTTGTTTCTGCTGTTCAGCTTAATCATGCGCAGCATACCAATGGGTAATCATTTAAATCTAATGAATTGTCTGAAAGAAAACGTATCGATAATTTATTGGAGATAATGACATTGAAAGAAAAGGTAAGAGCCTTGAGTACTAATCCGGAAGTACCTTGTTTTGTCGCCAAGAGCAAGCTCATGTAGAAGGTCTCCATGAGCTTGCTCTTGGGACCCGGCAGAATAGGGATGAAAGGACAAGTAGCTATTACCTATAACTATACTTCCGCAGGCTTATGGACTTGACTAAACCTGGAATATTAATTTATTAGAGCGAGTAGCAAAAGTAGAGAGGGTAAAGAAGCAAGGTTTGCAAAACAATATTTTAATCGTGGTGCTTTAGTCGTAAGAGCGCCAAATGCCGATCTTGCTAGGGATTCAAGATGGGGAAGCACTGAAGAAAGCTTTGGGGAAGATCCATTTCTAACAGGATCCTTAAATGTGCATTCGCAAAAGGTTTACAGTATGAAAAGAATGGATATTGACAAACAGCTTCATTCATGAAACATTTTTTGGTGAATTCTAATGAAGATGGAAGAACCTATGTGTCCACGTTTAACCGTTTTATTAGATAATCATAAGTTGGTTTATAAGCTCTTTTTAATAAGATCAAAAAATCAGAAAGACCGCTCCGTAGCCATAAAAGTCGGTGTAAGATGGTCTCTAGTTAAAATGAATACAGGGGGACAGAGTCTATGGTCATTGGATTAATGCCTCACATGTTGAATTGAGTTTTTATTTTTTATTAAACAAATTAAAAAATACTAAAACGATGTTTTACATTAGTTTTACTGAATGCTATAGCTGCAGCTCCTAAACTGCCGGCAATATTTCCAAGTTGGGCTCCAACAATTTCTGTATGTTTTCCACAATCGGGCATCATATTTTTGAATGCTATTTTTTTAATCATTTCTATATAAAACTGGCCTGCATCAGAAATTCCACCGCCAATTATAATTTTTTGAGGAGCAAAAGTATTAATGAAAGAAGCCACACCATGGCCTAAATATTCCGTATGTTCTTCAATGCATTGAATAGCAAAATCATTATTTTGTTTGAATTTTTTTACAACGTAAAAACCATCGATATTATCTTCTTTATCTCCTGATAATTCCATATAACGTTTCACCAGTACCGAGGTAGAAGCATATGCTTCCAGGCAGCCTTTACCTCCACAGTTACAATCAATGCCATTATGTTCTACTACAATATGCCCTAATTCACCCCCTCTACTTTTATAACCATTATATATAGCGCCATTAATAATTATAGCTCCACCAATTCCGGTACCTATGGTAAGACAAATAACATCACTACAACCTCTGGCAGCTCCATAATGTAATTCACCATATCCCATTAAGTTAGCATCATTATCCACACTTACAGGTAGCTTAAAACGTGTATAGAAATATCCAGCCAGATCGATATTCTCCCAGCCTTGAAGGTTATCTGCAGCACCTATCACTACGCCTTGAAAAACGATCCCGGGAGTACCAATTCCAATACCTACTACTTCTAATTTTTTTTCAAAAGCTTCAAAAAGGGTTGTTTGAATAATTTGCTCGATGGTATCTAAAATAATATTCTTTGATGCTTCTGTTCCAATTGGTAGCATATGAGTAAATCGAATGGCCCCTGTTTCGCAAACTAAGGCTGATTTAACGAAAGTGCCCCCTAAATCGATTCCAACAGCATACTTAAAATTTTCTATAATGCTCATTTGTTTATAAGTTTATTACCGTACTTTTTTTTGCTGATGCATAAGCAGCATCGATGACCTGAAAGCTAACCAAACCTTCTTTTAAACCTGGTGAAGGCTGTTTTCTTTGTTTTATACAATCTATAAAATAATCCATTTGACGATCGTATAGTACTTGATCACAATGTTCCGTTTTGGCGGAGAATTTCGGATGTATTTGTTTAGAGTCTGCTGCATTTTTGAACTTTAAGAATGTAGGAAATAAGTTAGCATAGCCTTTGGTTCCAAAAATTCCACAACTAGCCTCGGGTCCGTCCCGGTGCGGTTGCCACCAACCGCTCTCAATTAGACTGTCAGTGCCATTATCCCAGGTAATTAATACTATGCCTGTGTCATCAACGTCATAATCGCCAAAATTATTTGCTATTTTTGCAAAAATCTGTACGGGATTAGGATCACCTAGTATATATCTTATAGTGTCAATTGCATGAATGCCCATATCAGCTAAAGCACCACCACCAGCAAGGTCTTTTTTCAGGAACCAGCCGGATGGGCCCCAATTTTCATGAATACCATATCCTTTGGTTTTAAATATTTTCCCCAATTTTTCTTCTTTTATAGTTTTCCGAAGAAAGTTAACTTCGTCGTCAAAGCGCCACATATGTCCCACCATTACCAATTGATTTGTTTTTTTGGCGGTTAAGGAAATCTTTTTTGCTTCTTCGGTATTTATAGCCATAGGTTTTTCTATAAATACATCTTTATTGTTTTTTAGAAAATCAATGGCATATGAAGCATGAAGAAAATTAGGAGTGCTAATAATAACTCCATGAACGCTTACATCTGCAATAATAGGAGAAATAGAAGAATATGCCTTTTCTATTTTGTATTTTTTAGCAAACTTTCTGGCATTATTCAACTGACTGGAAACAACGGCTACAATGTCTACCTCCGGTAATTTTTTTAGTCCGAGGATATGGTAATTGGCTATATATCCAGTACCTATAAGAGCTATTTTTATTTTTTTCATCTTCAGGTTATTGTTGAAATATCCTCAATCCTATTTCCTATAAATTCCCAAGAAAGTGATTATATAAATGGATTTTTTCAGCTTTATTTTAACTATTTAATTCCTTAGAATAGTAATATATTTTTTTTATTGCTTTGGCGATAGTGTCCATATCTTCTTTGGTTCCCATTAAAACTTTATGATGAATGCATACTGATTGATCTTTAAATATACGTTCACATATAGGTAATGAAAATCTTTTAGGGTCGATAGCTCTCCAATACGATTCGTTTAAATTATATCTTGCTGGCTTTGTGTGCGGAACGTATAAAGAACAATTATTTAGTGGCTCGTAGCTAGCGTCTACAGCAATTCCTAACTCAGCTTCTAAGGCTTTTCGAAATTTTTTGACTGGTAAGCCATTAAAATCATCCTTACTATACTTAAATGCGAAATTAAAGTATGCTTTTTTAGTTTCTCTTTTGTCGCGGGTAATAGGAGCTACTCCAGGTATTTCTTCAAGTAGTGCATTTAAATATTTTCCATTAGCATCTCTATTGGCATTTTGTATTGGTAGCCGTTTTAAGCCTTCAATTAATATAGCAGCCTGGAATTCAGTTATTCTAAGATTACCGGATTGAATGAAATTACCATCGTCATCTCCGTAATCTCCTGCACCTTTATCTACAGCATCTAAGGTGCCAGTTACAGGTCTTCTTCCGCAGTTTCTTAGCGCATCTAATTTTTTGGCCAAGACAGCATTATTAGTCGTTACAGAACCACCTTCGCCAGATGTTAAATGTTTTGATAATTGATAACTAAAACTTCCGATATCACCAATGCTACCTGCTTTTTTTCCATTCCATTCTCCTCCGTGCTTATGCGCACAATCTTCAATTACATATAGTTGATATTTTTTTGCAATAGCCATAATGGCATCCATATCTGCAAAAGCTCCGTAGAGATGAACAGGTATTATGGCTTTAGTCCTAGGTGTTATGGCCTCTTCAATTTTCTTTGGATCAATACACCAGTTTTCTTCATTTACATCTACTAGTATTGGAGTGGCATTTACATCGATTACCGTTGCTGCGGTAGCTTGCCATGTCAAGCCTGGAATGATAACTTCGTCACCAAGACCAATACCTAAGGCTTCCAGCGAAATTTGCAAAGTGATCGTCCCATTAATGGTGCAAATAGCATGATTTACCCCTATAAATTCCGCAAAAAGTTTATTGAATTCCGTTTCTTTTGGCCCATTATACGACCAAATGCCACTATTTAGAACTTCAATGAGGGCTATCTCTTCTTCTTTTCCCCACACAGGCCATTTGGGCCAAGGTTGCTTGGTGGTATTTCGGCAGGGAGTTCCTCCGTTAATTGCTAATTTTTTCATAATTGACAGTGTTGAAATTCCAAGAATCGATTTTTAGTGCTACAGGTGCATTATGATTGAATTTTCCTTTTAGTATTCTGGATTCGCCTGGAAGTAGACTTATAAAATTATCTTCCCAATAAATTGGAAGAATAGGGGTTCCTTGCTTTTTATCCTGTAATTTAAGATTTATAAAAAAGGCAATTAATCGTTCAGGGTTTATTATCTTCACCATTATTTCTTGATAATTTTCAACTTCTATTATTTGATAATGTACCGTAAGATCTCCCTTTTCTAAACTATTGAGCAGGTAAAAATCTGAATATATTTTGCTAGGGGTATGAAATGCAAACTCTCCTAAATTTGTCTCATAGTCTAATTCTTCTTCTTTAGTAGACAGCCAATAAAAATTTATATCTATTTCTATATCGCGTTCGTCCATGATACGTAAATCCAAGAAATAGGTCGTAGAAATATTTTCCAGATATCCAAGATCATATATGGGAATGGAGGTATCTGCTGTAATTTCAAATTCAATTCTATGATCTAAATATTCTTTCGATGTAATATCATAAATACGGATTCTAGCCTTTAAATTTTTAATGGTATTCAAGTGATCGTTTACTGCATAAATTTTATAATCTCCATAATTGTAAATAAGATGTAGTGGAGCACAGGCCTTTTGGGTGGCGTAAAATGCTGCTGTAGGCATAAGATAATAATCATATAATTGCCAATACATTTTTGGCCATGCCGCATTTAACATCCATTGAATAATTCCGGTTGATTTTTCTTTATTGACTTGAAAAGCTTCAAACATGGGGCGCATTAATTCGTAATTCATGACTTGCGCTTTTTGATTGAATTCATAAAGATTTAGAGGATTTCCATATCTTTCTTTGATTGCGGTTTTAAAACGGTTAAGATTGGCAAACTCATAGCGTCCACAATGGTAATTCCATACTTTACTTATGGGCCAAAGCTGATCTTCCGGAATAAATTTCTTTAAGCTTTCTAATTGTGGTATTTGAGCACCGGTTCCGGTTTCGGTATTAAATCCATAAGCACCACCAAAACGAGTATCAGTAAACCAATAAATGGGAGCCGTGTAATCATAAGGACCTAGCATTTTAACACCGGAAGAACCACTAATTTCGCTAATTATATCTTCTGAACCTATAACATGCTGATCGCTTCCCACTCCTCCGGTTGAATTTAAATAAGGACGGGTTGGATCGTATTTCTTAAAAGTGTCAATATATTTTTGCTCTAATTGATTGATAGGTACTTTGTCACTTGCGACTGTCCAAACAAATATACTAGGATGGTTACGCAACCAAATAACCTGATCTTCCCAAGCTTGTGCTACTTGCTCAATGTCGTGTGGCTTATAAACACCACCAAAACGTTCGTTTACAGGTACACCCATATGAATTTCATGTTCCCAGTGACAACTCCAACCAACCATCATTAAAATTCCAAGTTCATCGCATAGATCATATAGCTTTTGATTTTTACCCCAAATTCCCTCTAAACGAATAGTATTCAAATTCATTTGTTTCACATAGTTAAGCTGTGCTTCTATGGTAGAATCAGTATCCATTAGCAAAAGGTCATCAGTCCAGCCAGCCCCTTTAATTAGAACTTTCTTACCATTAATCTTATAACCGCGGTGAATATCGTTTAGCCAAAAGTCTTCAATTTGTCGAACACCAAATTGAATATTGGTAGAATCGGTTATTTCTTTCTCAACTTCAAAATGAAGATTTAGCGTGTACAGATGTGGATTACCTAAATGAAATGGCCACCAAAGTTTTGGATTTCGTAATTTTAACTGGGGATAAATGGTAGGATCAAATTCAATAGTTATAGAAGAATTGACTGGTATCGTTACTTTTTTATTAAATTCTATATCTCCTATTTGTCCAACTAAGCTACCCGAAATAGTTTTGTTAGTGGTATTTTCTAACTGCGCGGAAACGGTAAGTTCTGCAGAGGTGAAATTATTTAAATCTATAGAGGATTGTACAAAGGGACGATTAATTTTTATGCCTTTATATAAGTGTAGTTTAACCGGCCTAAATATCCCCATGTTGCCATCTGGTGGAGCTGGGTTCCAATCCACAAAACCAGTACTAAAATCCCCTGATTTTGGAGGTATAACTTCTATGGCTAACAGATTCTCACCGGTTTTTACAGCATCACTTATAGTAAATGATGTTATGCGGAATGCACCATTTATCGCCTTACTATCGGCAATCAAATTCCCATTTAACCAAATATTTGCTTTATAATTTATACCTTCAAATTCTAAGCAGGCATCTAAGGCAGATTTATCATCGGCAATAGTAAAGCAGGTTGTATACCACCATGGAGCTTTAAACTTTTCCGGAGGAATATTTTTTAAGTTTTCCCCAAAATAAGGATCTTTATAGATCTGATTGAGTACAAGAGTGCCTAGAACAGTAGAAGGAACTTGAGCGGGTATCCAATCGCTTGTAGTATTAGATTTTAACGAAAGCTCATAACCAGTTTGCGAAACTTTTTCAGATGATTGAATTTTCCAATTATCTTTTAATTCAATTTTTAGATGCTTCATCTGTTCGCTATTTGTTATCGTTAGTTTTATTTAGCTTCAACTTATGTATGTTGATTTTAGCTTTCCACATCATACCACCACCAATAGTCATTAGAAGTAATCCTGCCACCATATCTGTCATGTGTTCTATAAAAGTTTCCGTAAAAATCATTGCGAAAAGTATGATGATCCCAAAACTTAGAATGAAAAAACCTAGCGCATTGTTAATTTGTGCTGCTTTGATTTTTGCATTCACTTCATTTTCTTTCATATTTCCTTTATTTTCTAATTAAAAGTGACTGTAGATCATGGACAAAATAAGTAGTACAGCAATCGACCATATTTTTAAGTTATTCCACCAGTGACGATGTTCTTCAGGAACTCCCTGGTAGATATACTCATTAGGTAATAGTAGTACCAAAAATCCTATAACTGCATATAAAGCAAGAAATATAATCTTAGCCGTTTCCTGAGATATGCCCGATAGCCAATCAAAATTGAACATATTATAGTGTTTTATTTTTCAACAAAATTTTAGAACTAAACACTAGACCACGTAGCTCCTTCTCGGAATGTTTTTTGGTTGTCAAACTAACGATTACATTTATAATTGAAGCTAATAGAAACGACCACCATGAAATGTAAAGAAAAGGATCTTCTATAGTGAAATAATTCTCCTTGAAAACATTTAAATAGACAGCGAATCCTATTCCGATTAATAATGAAGATAGACCACCCCATTGCGTTGTTCTCTTCCAGAATATACCCAAAAGAAGTATAGCAAATAAGGGCCCCTGAAAATAAGACATGAATGTTTGAATCGCCACATAGATGCCGGGAAAATCGCTACTAATTGGTGAAGTAGCTACACCTACAAACAATAAGACAAGCGTGGTAATTTGTCCCACTTTTAAATAATGCTTATCATCTGCTCCCTTTTTAATAAATGGCTCATAGATGTCTTTAGTAAATAATGTAGCTGTAGAATTTAATAAGGAATCTACACTGGACATTAATCCCGCAAAAAATGCAGCGAACATAAGACCAATCAAACCTGGAGGAAGTATAGATTTTATCATCATTGGTAGTGCCTGGTCACCATCCGATAATTCTGGATGAACTACAACAGCCATTAATCCCGGAAATAAAACCAATATTGGAATAAACATTTTAAGTGCAGAGCCAAAAATCATACTCGCCTTTGCATGCCATTCATTTTTAGCAGTCAGGCAACGTTGTACGATAGATTGGTTACCAATCATATATGCATTAGCCATAACAAATGTCAGTCCAAATAAAATCCCTGTCCACGGAAAAGGAGAGTTGGTGTCTTGCGGTTGGATGATATCAAAGTGGCTTTGATATTCTGGTCCCATAGCACCTATTTTTTCAACCATGCTGTCCCAGCCTCCAACTTTATAAAGACTTAAGAATACAAGAGCAAATCCCCCTATGAACATAATAATGAACTGTACAACATCAGTCATTATTACTGCCGTAATTCCGCCAAAATAAGTGTATAGACCAACCACTCCGGCAGTCGAAATAATAGAAATCCAGATTGGCCAACCCATAAGTACATTTAGTAGTACGGCACTTGCCCAAAATAAAACACCTAAATCTAAAGCAAAGAACAAAATCCAGGTGATAGAGGCAATAGTCCGTACCGATTTATTGTATCGTCTACCTAGATATTCTGGTATTGTATACATCCCGCCACGCCAGAAATAAGGTATAAAAATAAAAGCAGCCAATAGCATAGCGGGTACAGATCCTACCCAATCAAAATTTCCAACAGAAATTCCGTATCGATAGGCCTGTCCAGACACTCCCACAAAATCGAGAGCTCCAATATCTGAAACGACAATAGACATGCCAATAGCCCAAAAAGGAAGACTTTTACCTCCAAGAAAATAATCTTCTGAGCTATTAACGAATTTTTTAAAATAGAGTCCTAATAATAGCATTCCTACGATGTAGGCTATGACTATAAAATAGTCTATTCCTAAGAGCATACTAATGATTATAAGATGAATTGCAAATTAAAATTAAATATCCCCTAAAGGGTTATCATATTTTGTTCGATTTACATGATATATCAACCCTATGGTTAATTGACTGCTACTATGATGTTAATATTTGATTACTGATAAGGCTATATCGAGATTTAATACTCCGGTTCCGATGGTAATCGGGATGGCTCGATATGAAAAATGATTTTCTAATAAATGTCTTTGGGCTTATTCTTAGATGCTTTACTATAAAAGAAGATTTGTTGCATCCAAGCTTCATTAAAATTAATAATCAGCGCGAAAGCACTCCTTGATTTGAATTCACTGCTATCAGAAATTCCAATAGATTATAGGGTTTACCTACATCATTAATTATTGAAGAAAACATTATCTATAAGTCATCACGGCACCAATTTATACTTACTACTATAATTAAAAATGTATTCGATTGTAGATTAAAACACCAGATAATTTCTTTATAAGTGTCTTGTTTTTTTATGAAGAACGCATGTATTTTCTTGTTAAAGTGCCCGTTTAAAGTCCTATCTGTGAAGCCTGTTCATGATATCTTAACTTTTAATTGCATTTAATTTAAAGCACGGCGAAAATGGGGCAAAAAAACATGTATAATTAATAATATACCGTGTGTTTAAAAGATGCCAATAAAATAGATTTGTCAAGAGTTCACTTAAAACAATCTAATATTCAACCTTTTAAAAGCGTAAGTTAATTATGAAAAAAAGAAAAATAAATATGTTGTTACTTTTTATTTTCAGCATGTTTGTTGCCAATATGGTAGCCCAACAAGAGGTTACCGGTACCGTTAAAAGTGATGACGGCCTTTTGTTACCTGGGGTATCTGTGGTATTAAAAGGAACAAAAAAAGGGGTATCTACCGATTTTGATGGAAACTATAGTATTCAAGTACCAACTAGTAATGCTACCCTTGTTTTTTCCTATACGGGAATGATCACACAAGAAATGCTTGTGGGGGATAAAAAGGTCATTGATGTAATTTTAAAGACTTCTTCTGAACAATTAAATGAAGTAGTGGTAACCGCATTGGGTATTTCCAGAGAGAAAAAATCTCTTGGTTATTCAGTAGCCGAGGTCGATGGTGATGATCTAACGACGGTAACTCAAGAGAATGCTTTAAATGGCTTAAATGGAAGAGTGGCGGGAGTACAAATTAATTCAACAGGAGGTACAGGCTCTACGGTTAGTGTGATCCTTCGTGGGGCTTCTTCCTTAACCACAGATAACCAACCCTTATATATTATTGATGGTGTTCCACTTACTAGTGGACTTACTAATATTGGGAGCACAGGTAGTGGTGTTGCTGTAGACTATGGTGGTGGAATTAGTGATATTAACCCAGATGATATAGCAAATGTATCGGTATTGAAAGGTCCCAGTGCCGCAGCCCTTTATGGATCTAGAGGAGCTAATGGGGTTATTATGATCACCACAAAATCAGGTAAAAAAGCTAAAGGTCTAGGGATTTCATTTACCTCCAGTAATGTCTTCGAAACTCCATATAAATTTTTGGAAAAGAGTATGCGCTTTGCAAATGGTAGTAGACCCGATCCAAGTATTAGTCAGATCGATGAAACCTCCTCAGGTTGGGTAGGCCCGGAATTGGATAAAGGTTTAAGTGCTATTCAGTGGCCCTATTCCGAAGAAGAAATTGAAAGTGGCATAGGAGTGGCCAAACCATTAATTTCTAGAGGATCAAATAATGCAAAGAATTTTTTTGAGACTGCATATACCTTAACAAATACTATTGCTGTAGAAAATAATTCTGATAGGATGAATTACCGTATGTCTTACACAAATATGAGAAATGAAGGTTTTATTCCCAATTCAGATTTAAAACGTAATAATTTTGGTATAAACAGTACTTTCGATATCAACGATCAGCTTAAGCTAACCGCAAGCCTGAAGTATTCCATTTCCGAGGCTGATAATAGACCATCAACTACAGATAGAAATGCGAATCCTTTGCAAGCCATTTACGATATTAATCCTCACATTGATATTCGAGATATGAGAGATTATTGGTTAGTAGAAGGTCAAACTCAGAATGCTCCGTATAATTTAGGGGATAGTCCATCTGATTTCGATTACAACAATCCTTATTTCTTGGCTTATGAAATAAATAACGGTTTCAAAAGAAAAAGATTGATAGGTAATATTCAGGCAGATTATCGATTTACAGATAAGATTTCTTTGATGGCTCGATTTACATATAATGACTCTAACGAAGATCGAGAAACAAGAATATCAAGTGGTTTTAATAGAGAAATGAATGGAGCATACGGCATACAAAACCTTACAGGGGTAGAGAGTAATGCTGATTTCTTATTGTCCTACAGTGATAAATTAAGTAAAGATATTGATTTTACACTATCTGGTGGTGGTAATACAAGAAATGTGGATAATAGTTTTGTATCTACCCAAACAAAAAATGGAGGTTCTGGTTTAATTGTTCCCAACTTGTTTTTATTATCAAACATTGCTGCTGATAATATCGATTATACAGAAAGAATATCAAAAGAACGGGTTAATAGTTTGTATGCTTTAGGGAATATAGGATATAAAGATATAATTTATATAGACGCAAGCGTTAGGAATGATTGGTCTAGTACACTACCTGAAAATGACAATAGTTTTTTATATCCATCTGTTTCTACGAGTATCCTAGCCAACAAAATTTTTAATATGGGAACAAACGTGTCTTTATTTAAATTACGTGTAGGTTGGGCACAGGCAGGTAACGATACAAGTCCTTATAATTTATATGCGATACTCAGCAATAATGGGGATTGGGGAGCAGCATCTCAATTGGCAGTAAGTCAAGCTTTAAAAAATGACAAAATTAAGGCAGAGTTAAATACTTCTACAGAATATGGGATTGATTTATCACTTTTTAGGAGTCGTCTTACTATGGATTTTACTTATTATGAGTCGAATAATGAAAATCAAATATTTCAAAAATCATTACCAATTTCATCGGGCGCTACGAGTAAACTCTTTAACGCAGGAAACTTAAATAGTAAAGGTTATGAAGCCAGTTTAGGTGGAACGATAATAGATGGAGAAAATCTTCGTTGGAATATGAATTTAACCTTTACCACCAATAAAACAATTATAACTAAACTCGCAGAGGGTACCGATTATGTTAATTTCTGGAGTGAGGCTAAGGGAGGTGCCTATACATGGGTAGGGGAAGAAGTTGGCCAGATTGTAGATAGAAAATTGGTTAGAGTAGAAGATGAGAATTCTCCGTATTACGGATGGCCACTTTTGGATGATGAAGGTTGGGAAAATAGTGATCGAACATTATCTGATGAAAATGGCAATAGAGTAGCTCCTGTAATTGGTAATTATAATCCAGATTTTAAAATGGGACTACAAACCTCTATTCAATACAAAAATTGGAATCTATCTATGAACTTTGATTGGAGAAATGGAGGACAATTCGTTTCGCAGACTCATAGATATAGTGAATCAGATCTGCAGACCACTCGATGGCTAAATAAGGTTCATAATTTAAGTAATGTAGGAGATATTCCTACCTATATTAAAAACAATGCCGATAAATTTTTATCTCCAAATGGCGAATTTTATCCACTCGTTGGAGGCCCAACTGCGGAAGATGGAGGTTTTCCTATCGATGGCCTAAATGATGGTGTATTTTTACCAGGAGTTATAGGGAAATATGATGAAAACGGAAATTTTATTGCAGAACAAGAAAATATCGGTGGTCCCGGAACTCAATATCATACTTACGGAGACAATTACCCTTGGGATTTTACAAGAGCCTCTACCTTTGATGCCGATTATGTAAAGCTTAGACAAATTTCCATTAGTTATAGTTTCCCTAGAGCAATAGCAGAAAAAGTGTCAATGCGTAATTTATCACTCTCCTTATTTAGCCGAAATATCATTTTATGGACTAAAGCGGGTATTAATATTGACCCTGAATCAGCGTTTCAATATTCTGGAGGAAACCTTTCTCAAGGGGTTGAAAGGTATAATATTCAACCCTGGGCAATTCCAGTTGGTTTTAAATTAAATGCAAGTTTCTAAATAAAAAAATAAGAATATGAAATTAATTAAAAATACAGTTATTCTATTTCTTATAGTTCCTTTATTTATAATGGTGTCCTGTGACGATGAACTTATGGAAATTAATGAAAACCCGAACGGGATCGAGGCTAGTGTAGTAGATCCGAATTTATTAATAAGCACGGTAATGACTGGCCTTGCTACCACTACCACCGAAAGAGGGTATGCCGGTGATACAGGAGCTGGAGCTCAATATATACAAAAAGACTCCTGGTCTGATAATCGCTACGATTGGAAAACAGGTAGCATTTGGTCTTCTAATTACAATTTGTTGCGAACTAATAAGGTAGCTCATGAAAGAGCTGTAGCACTTGGATTGCAATTTCATGAAGGGGTTACCTTAATATTAAAATCGATGTTGTTTGGGAATTTAACCGATTTTTATGGTGATATTCCTTACTCTAAAGCATTAAATGGTAGAGATTTAGAAGGAGAAAGACCAGAATATGATAAACAAGAAATGGTTTATAAGGCTATAATTTCAGATTTAGAAAAAGCCTCGGAACTTTTAGAAGGAAATAATTTTGATGAAGTTGTGGAAAGTCAAGATTTGTTTTATAATGGAGATGCCTCCAAATGGCAAAAATTAGCAAACTCTTTAGCATTACGCTACTATATGCGCTTATCAGAAAAGTTACCTGTTTTTGCTAGAGAAGGAGTGACTAAAATGCTATCTAAGCCTTTAATAGATAATATTGAGGATGAACTTGTGTTGGATTATATTGGAGGTATTGACAGTCAATCCTGGCCAAATAGCGGTCAGTTTGGTTCAGCATCAGACTTCCACAGAGTGAAACCCTGTACTACCTTAACAGATAAATTAAAAGAATTAGAAGATCCTCGGATTTCTATTTGGTTTGAACCTGTTTTGATTCCAACTAAAGTAGTACCGGCAGCTGAGGTTCCTGGTGAATCAGATATTGTAGAATCTGATGGTGTTCGTTATATTAATGAAGAAACTTTAGAAGCGAATAACTATGCAATATATGCTCCTGATACTTATAGTGAAGACTTAAAAGCCGGGAAAACGCTTATTGATACCAGTAGTGTGTATGTGGGTTTACCAGTAGCGGTAAGTGGCGTTGATCCCTATCAATATAACTTGAATTCAGAAGGCTCAAGAGGAGGGACCAATGCATATGTCTCTACAATGAACCAAGTTTTCAATCAAAAAGAAGACGGCGGGAATTTTTTAAAAGCCCGGTTGTTTTCTTATGCTGAATTATCATTCTTAAAAGCAGAAGCAGCTTTGAGAGGTTGGGGATCTGGCGCTGAAGAGCATTACTTAGAAGGTATAAAAGCTTCTTTAGAAGCCTGGGGTCTTGTAGATTCTTATGATCGCTATATCAATCATCCTAAAGTTAAGTTTGATGGTACATTAGTACAAATAATGGAACAAAAATGGATTGCAAATATGTTTAATGGAGACGAAGCCTATATGGATTGGAGAAGGACAGGTCTTCCTAATTTGAATCCTGGACCATTTGCAAGAGAAGAAGTGATGCCATTAAGATTCACTTATCCGGATGACGAAATTAATAATAACAGCGTAAATAATGCGGTTGGGGCTGCTTCATTAGAGTCCACTCCTTATAGTACTACAGATCCAAATGATAGCCCATATGCGCGACCGTGGATTGTACAGGGAGTATCGAATCCATGGTGATATGTAAGTTTAATTGTGTGAATTTGTTTGAATAGTTTGTTTGATTTAAATTGCCTGGGTTTTCTCAGGCAATTTTTTTATAGTTCGTTTAGATGCTGTTGATCAGAGAATTTAAAAACGTACAGAAAATAGATTTTCAAAAGCCGTATAACTTTTATAGTTATTACGAATCCCTAGTCTGACTATGCTAAAGGGAATATGATAATTAGATTTTTGGAACCAAGTATATTAATTTCCTGGCCAATTTATAACACAGCAGAGCTATCTTTTATTGAAAAAATGGGAAAGAAGGAAATGGAATTGTTTTAAATGATTTGAATTGAAATAAATTATTACTTTGTTTTTAAGTACGCCCAAATTTCGTCTTTACAAGAAGTCTACAAAAGATGGTGTACTTAAAATTACTTTTTATCCTGGGGTGAGTATAAGATTCGAATAGGTGAAATAGCACTATTAATGATGTTTTGAAATATTAAAAAGATGAGCCATTTACAAGCTTCTTTAATGATGAAATGCTATTCCTGATACCTATTTCTTTTTATCTTTTTTGTGAAAAACACTAGCTTTAATATTTAATTGAAATTTTATGCTTCATCGTTCGTTTACAGCCGCTGTTTTAAGAAGTCTTTTTGATTGAGGAATTTCTTTAATTTTATTATCTATTATCGATCGGGTAAGACTTAAAATTGACCTGATTTTTATGATCTAAAAAATACTCATGGTATTAAAAATTGAATTTGAGTCGCGGAATCAAAATTATATTGATAAGAGAAACTATTTTTAGCTTATGATTTGAAATACCCAATTATTAGATGTGGAAAGCGATAAAAAACTTAAAAGAATCTACTGCTATAGCGAGCTAGCTTTCTTATTGAGGTTCGCTTATTACCCCTATATATCTACCCATCCAGTAGGGAAGAAGCCATATATCTCCTGCGGAATATTCTTCCGTGCCGTCACTTCCTATTTTATCTAACTTAAACATATTGCCATTATGACGTTGTATACGTCTTTCATCTGGGGGAAGAACTTCTTTAATGGTCTGTTCTCTAAAATTAGGTGAAATAAATTCAATATCTTTTCTATGACTGTTTTTGATGTCCCATGTAATTAGATCTAAAGGGTGTTGTTGTAGATACCATATGGCTTCATCTAAATCAAATGTAGAGGTACCGGTTATGGCCGTCATAATATTCCAGGCTCCATCTTTTTCGGGACGTTCCGCTTCCCAATGGTCTATAATCGATTTTTTATATTTTTCTTTAAGCGTATCATTTAAAGCATAATTATATAATCCCCAATAGCCTAGAAAGTACATTTCGTCATCAGAATGATTCCATGATTCAGAAAGCATTTTACTCCAATCATCGGCATCGCTGGGTGCTGTTGCGATTTCATTCATCGGTCTCATTAGATTCTCTAAATACCCATGCTTGGTCATAAGATCAAAGGCTTTCTTTTTATATTTTTCTTTTCCTGTAAAATGATATGCTGTTTGCAACATGGCAATAATATTAGAAGAGTTGATCTTTCTATCTCCTACCATTTTTGGTCTCTCATTTACATAATCTGGATTCCATTTCCCCCATGTTGTTGGTTTTCCATCAAAATCAACCATATACAAATCGTTGCTAACAATATGGCTCATTAAGGTATCCATAAGGATTATGGCGCGATCCTTTAAATCATTCTCCATTAATTCAGCCATAACACCATAGGTAAACATATGCCCTATGACTTCATCACTACTTGTGGTAGCTTTCCAATCCCATTTCGGGTCGGTTGAGTGCTGCCATCTTTCTGGATCACTTAGTTTTTCAGTATAGCCACTACGCTCGAAAGATCGAGAGGGAAAGCCTTGGACAGGATTTATATTAAATAATCGCTCCATTGCTTCCATAGATTCTCTGCAGTTTTGTAGCGCTTCTTCCGATTGAGTTACTGCATATCTAAAAACCTGACCGGCAAGATACATAGATGTCCATAAACCATCGTTGTCGGAATCTGAGAGGCGACCTGAGTCAATATTGCCATTGTCCATGTCTACTAAGCTTGCATTTAAGCCCAAACGGATATGACGATCTCGAACTTGTTTTTCATAATATTGAGCTTTATCATAAAGAGTCATGTTTTTAAATACTATTTTACCTAAACCAGCATCTGTAACAATCAAAACAGATCCATCTTTTCCTTGGGAAATATGTTTTATATTGTTACTGGGTAACCAGCGTTTTCCATAATAGTAATCAAATTTACCATCACTGCTTAGTTTAAAAGCACCTTGAGGGGATCCAAACCATAGGCACTCATTAATTATGTTAATAGCGGTAATATTATTTACAGGTAATCGGTTGCGTATGTTTCCTTCTCTTTTTCCTGTTGTTGTATTTATTTTAAAATATCCATTTGATGTCCCAAGAATTAATTTGGCTTTGAAAAGTGTGAAGGCTGTTAATTCTTCCTCTTGTGGTATAGTATTGAATTTATTTTTAGCAGGGTCAAAACTAGAAATACTGTGCGTTCCTAAAATCCAAAATATTTTATTTTGAGAATCATATAATAGCGCTAATACTTTGTCATTTATTTCTATTGTCCATGGTGACTTATCGTTGGAAATAAACTCTAATGTCTTACCATCGCTTATTAAAAAATCAAAATTCTCCCCGCCGGCTAAATATTTAGCATTTGGAAGATCATGTGACAAATAAAGGTTACCTGCCCAAGCATTACTTAGTACTGCTTTATCATCTAAATACACAAATTGATCCTTGTACAGCGTAAAGCCATTAATATTTTTATCGGTTAAGGTTCTGTAGGTTTTATCTTCAACGAGTGCTCCTGGATATAAAAATTGTCCATCATGCGTACGTAAAATTCCCTTATCAGACAAAATTTGTATAACACCATTCCTATCCATATAGGCTTTGGAAATTTGTTCATCATTGGTAAGATTATATTTTATACTATAATCTTGTTGATAGGGAATATCTTTATAAATGGGTCTGTTAGAAACCTGATCTTCTTTTTTATTAGAATTTTTGCACGAGGCTAAAATTATCGAAATGACTAAAAGATAGTATAGTGTAATTTTTGCCATAACAATGATGAGGTTAGATTATTAACTAAAGATGAAATTCATTTTAAAACAAATTAATCAATTCATGAAGTGATGCGCCACTTATATATTATACAGTTTGCATAGAATCTTGACATATTTGCATATTTTTAGAATTCGGTATGAATTGATGTTAGAATAATTGAAGCAAAATGCTTACATATTAATCTTTGCTCATAGAAATATAGGATATAGATAGGTTAAGGATTGCCTATGAAATAGAAATGTGGGTGCTTATTGGAAAATGAAAACGTATGGTCCCTAAATATAAAACTATCTGAAGTTTTTTCTATATTCTGTAGGAGTTACGCCCATGCTTACCTTAAAATAATGATTAAAGTTAGCCAAATTATTATAGCCACTTTCATAACATATTTCGGTGATTTGTTTATCGGTCTCTGCCAGAAGTTTTGCGGCCATTCCTACCCGTACGTTTTTCACATATTCCATAAAGGTAATGCCAGTTTTCTTTTTAAAAAATCTACAAAAAGAACTTGGTGCCATATTTAGTACTGAAGAAGCTTCTTCAAGATTAATACCTTCTTGAATGTTTAAAAATACGTATTCATATATTTTATTAATTTTTTCGATGTTATTGGAGAATATAGAAGATTGGTTCAAAGGATTGGATAACTTCTTTTTGTCTTCAATTTTTAGAAGGAGATTAAAAATTTGAAGCAGGCTAATATAATATTCCAGACCTTCACTTTTAGAAAGTCTTAATAGAATATTGAGTATTTCCCTATCATTTTCAACTTTAAATTGAATACCACGACTTGCCTGATTTATTAGAAGAAGAATATTTTGTAATTCTGGCATCTTAAAATACTCATTAAGTAATATTTCTTCAGAAAAATGAGTTACTATACAACGAGGCTTTTCGTTTTTATCTGCATCTAGCAATTCCCAACAATGCGGTAGTTCGGCACCCATTAGGACAAGATCTCCTTTTTCAAAATTTGAAATATTATCGCCCACAATTCTTCTGCCAGTGCCAGAGACAATATAATTGAGTTCTATATTTTTATGAGAATGGATAATTGTATCATCAGTAAGATCTAGTTCTCTTGTAATAAAAGAGTGATTATTTGGGATATATATTTTGTGAAAAATAAATTCCATATGTTATAATATTAACTCTCGGTTCAATATTACATATAAAATTTGTCCATGATGGTTAAGATTCTATGAGATATTTGTAAAATAATTGTACTATTCTTATTTGGTTTTATTTTCTTTTGTTAAGAATAATTTAAGGATTCCTGGGGAACTAATTCATTAATCGATCTTAGAGGAATGTCATAGTAAAAATACTAGGATTACTGTTAAATGAGAATGTAAATGAGAAGCCTCAAATTTTTAAACCAATGATTTTTTCTTCACTTTTTATAGACTTCGAGAGGGAATATTTAAAATTTTATTGGTCAAGCTTAGGAAACATACAATTACAGTAATTAAAAATGATGTAATAGTAATGTAACAGTGAAACACGTTTTTATTTAATAAGGTAATATTAAGCCATCATTGATTTCATCGAAAAATTATAAGTATCAAATTTCAAAAAATAAAAAAATGAAAAGAAGTCTAAAGGTTTTATTCATCATTCTTTTAGTTAGTTATAGATTGCAAGCGCAGCATGAACATACTGATAGTTCACCTCACCATCATTCGCATTATTTGGAGCATTTAGAAACCCCTGCTCACAAATTAATATTTCCTTCGAGTACTCCCGATCGTATAATATCTAATCTAACCGATGATCAAGCACATACTTTTGCCGTAAACTGGCGTACAGATCAGTATGTTTCAAATGGAGTTGTAGAGGTAGCGTTAGCAACTGAAGGGCCGGAATTTTTATTAGGTGATATACGCAGAATTAAAGCGAATTCTCAGAAAATTGAAAATCAAAATAGAAATGAAGCTTTGGTAAAGGCTACCTATCACTCTGCGTTAGTTAACAATTTACAGCCCAATACCACTTATGTATACCGAGTAGGAAATGGCGATAAAAATGATGATTACTGGAGTGAGTGGTTCCAAATTAAAACGGCTAAAAAAGATAAGAGCGAACCTTTTAGTTTTATTTATTTTGGAGATGCTCAAAATCACATCAAATCCTTGTGGTCGCGAGTGATAAGAAGCTCGTACCGTAAATTTCCAGAAATTGATTTCATGCTTCATGCTGGCGATTTGGTTAATGACAGAGACTCTAATTTGGAATGGGGAGAATGGTTTTATGCTGGTAGTTTTATTCATGCTACTGTACCTAGCGTGATGACTCCCGGTAACCATGAATATAGGGATGGGGTTTTAACTCCGCTATGGAGACCACAGTTTACACTTCCTGAAAATGGACCTACAGAGGATTTGCAAGAAACCTGTTTTTCTATTGATTATCAGGATATGAAGTTGATTTCCATAGATAGTGAAGCTTTTGATGAAAGTCTAGAATCAATAAATGCTCAAATAGAATGGTTGGAATCTGTATTAAAAGCAAATACAAAAAAGTGGACCACTATTTTTACTCATTACCCTGTCTATTCTACTGCAGAAGGGCGTGATAACTGGGAATTACGAGAAGCAATAAAACCGCTAATTGATAAGTACGGGGTAGATTTAGTGCTACAAGGACACGATCACACCTATGCCAGAGGGTTTCCTGAAAATAAAGGTCAAGGATTAACCGTCGTTAAAGATATAGGGACTGTATATGCAGTATCGGTAAGTGGCCCAAAAATGTATGAATCAAAAGATCAGGAATGGATGGTTAGAAGAGGGGAGTATATACAACTTTTTCAGATCATTACGGTTTCTGAAAATTCTATCAGTTATGGGGCTTACACTCCTATAGGTACACTTTATGATTCCTTTAAAATTATAAAAAAGAATGGAAAAAAGAAATTGATAAATATGATGCCAGATACTCCTACACGATTAAAAGAAGATTTCGTGAAACACGAATAATATTCTTAGACCGATGAGCATATAATTAGAGTCTAATTTTAAATCTTGAGATATTTTTCAAGATCATACATTTATTTTAAAGTTATTTCTTAGTAATCAATAGTAACATAAACGATGAAGATTTTTAAATTTTTGGGTATTGGAATGCTTTCTTTATTGATGTCTTGTGCAGTATCAAAAATTGCTGGTGATCTAGAAGACACTCTGAAAGTTTTCAATAATTCTAATTCTAAAATGATTTTGGTTGCGGCCCATAGGGGAGCGCATTTAGACAATTTTGAGAATTCATTGGCCTCCACTAAAAATGCAATAGAAATTGGAGTAGATATTATTGAAGTTGATTTACGAACAACGAAAGATGGTCACTTAGTTTTAATGCATGATTCCAAAATAGATCGTACCACTACTGGCAAAGGCAGAGTAGAGGATATGACCTTAGCAGAGATTCGTAAATATCGACTAAAATCACCTTCCGGAAAAATAAGTGAGGAGCCCGTACCTACTTTCGAGGAGTTTTTAAAGATTACCAAAGGAAAGATTATGGTCGACGTAGATATGAAAACCGATAACGTGGAAGGTATTCTTACGACCGTAGAAGAAAATGTCCCTGACAGAGAAGTGTTTTATTTTGATAACGATTATGATCAATTAGATAGTATTAAAGCTTTAAAGAAATCAGCCCAATTAATGCCGCGTGCCTACTCATATCAGATGGCTGATTCAGCTATTGCGAGGTTTAAGCCTATTGTAGTTCATATTGATGACGATTTTTATACAAAAGAAGTGGTAGAATTAATCAATAAAAATAAAGCGAAAGTTTGGATCAATACACTGGGAACATATGACGAACAAATGGGGAAAGGACATATGGAAATTGTTTATGAGGAAATCCTTAAAAAAGGAGCCAATATCATACAAACCGATGAGCCTGAAATTTTATTAAAATTTTTAAGGTCAAAAAATTTACATCCCTAAAAATGGGCTGGAATGATTAATTATTTAAAATTCAATTAAACATTTTTTTAATTTTTATCTGTTTTTGATTCTTATGTAATAATTAAAGCTATGGTCATTTCAATAGTTGTTTTTAAAAAGTCTTGGGTCCAAGCAACGCTTTTTTTATTCTAACTTTTCTAATGAGATTGAATTACTTTTTGTTCTTTAAAAGGGAAGAGTACCTGGTTTTTAGTCTTTACTTTCAGGTTATGGATAAATAAGATTTTTTTTGATTATTTTCTCTGGGTCTGATGTGGGAAGGATCTAACAGCAAACCTTTATTGATACTTACTGCAAGGTAGCTTACGCTAAACTTTATGACCGAAAAAATGCATTGGTATCTGCCGATATGCTTAATGATCCCGTACTGCTTTTTTATAAAGAGCAAGAACCATTCTTATTGAGGATATTCACCGATAGGGGGTACTAAATTTGCGGTCAAAGAGAACATTATGAATTTTCCGCTATTGCCTTTAAAAAAAAGATCTATTCCACTATCGAGAAAATACAAGCAGAGCTTGCCCCCATGGTTGCACTATTACAATCATAAAAGGCCCCACTGCGGGAAACACTGTTTTGGTAAGACTCCATGCAGAGCTTGATCGTTAGGAACATTTAGCAGATGAAAAAATGCTGGATTTACAATTTGAAAATATCTTAGCTTTAATAAAGGCAAGTTCACAAGAAACAGGTGTTGGAGTAAATTAGCCTGTCCGATTTAATTATTGGGACAATAAGAGAGATTCTGAGGCGCCAAAGCAGCCACAGAATCAAAATTATTCAGGGAACCAAATGCCCTAAAAAAACTTAACTGTCAGACCTAATCGAAACTATTACACATTAATTAAAAGTGGAATTTTGGAATCTGCTTAATTTTCTAAATTTATTTAAATTTACTTTTTGCGATTTAAAAAATCAATCAGTTCTTGAGGATGATTGGTTTGTATTCCATCTACGCCCCAATCAATGATTTTTTGCCATTCGTTGGTGTTAGCAGCTGCATCATCAACAAAGACCTTTATCTCTTGCGAATGTGCAGTAGTTAAAAAAGTAGGCGTTAGAACTCCCATATCACTGGCAACAAATTTGGGTTTAATCCTATTTAATACTTTTTTTAATCGTCTTTCATTTCCTGGATCCGGCATAACCAAACATTCTGGACAGTATCTTTTTAATTCCTGTATTGCTTCACGCTCTTTAGGGTAAATGTACCATACAATATCTTTTTCCATTTTAAAAGCCTTGATAGTTTGAACCTGTCCTTTGATATCAGCTTCTTTTAAATCAAGGTAAATTCCTATTTTGCCTTTACAAAGCTTTAAGATTTCCTCTAAAGTTGGAATAAAATAATCGTTGGTGTCATTTTCTTTTTTAGCTAATGGCATTTCCCTTAGTTCTGAAAATAAAAAAGAGTTGACCTTCCCTTTCTTTCCTTTAAAATAAGCATCTATATCTTCATTATGGATGCTTACAAATTTACCATCCTTTGTTTTCCTTAAATCTATTTCCACAAAATCACACCCTATCTCTATAGCTTTTTGATAGGCGGCAATGGTGTTTTCGGGAACATCTTGATGTGCTCCACGATGAGCTATTACATAGGTGCCTCCGTTTTTAGGTGGCCGAAGAGCTTCTACACTACCTTGAGCAAAAGAAAAAAAATAAAAAGCGTTAAAAAAAAATGCAAAGAGCGTAATTAGCATCCCAGATTTACTATGTATCATGATATAAGTTGTAATTAATGTGCAATTAAAAATGTTAGGTTCTTGTTTCTTTAGGACGATACAATATTCGATAATAACTGATCAGTTATAAGCTTTACCACTACTTCACGCTGATAATCATCAAAAATATCTGCCGTGCCAGAGTGTTTTAAAATCCCTTCTCGACCCTTGGTATGTAGTCTTTCTAGTTCTTCTTTATCACTGCTAACACCGATGGTTTTGATATGCTTGAATTTTCCCAAGCGCTTCTCAACTATCACCACGCTAATAGTCCCAGATCGATTTTTCTTTTTACGCAAAAGCATAAGTAAAAATAACAATTTTCACCGCTGCGTCACCCTTTTTTTTGAACTAAAAAATCTAACTGAATGAATTTGTATTAATTACAAAATGAATACGAAAAAAGTGTCAAAGTCAGGAAAAAACACATAGAACTTCCAAATTATTTTATAAGCTTTAGCAACTAAATTAAAATTTTAACAAATAAGAATAGACCTCAATTGTATTATAGTTGTATTGCTATTAGAGAAAAGAGAAAAGGTTATAATTAAAGTTCTCATAGATATCATCCTTAGATTATATACTTTTCTTATTGATGGTCATTAGTAAAAATTTTAAAATCGGTCAAAGTGATTCGGTCACTATCATCATTGCTATGATTGAAGTACTAATTATCCTGAGATTTGATCTAACTCCATAACCATGAATGTATACAGAGTTGTTTTTGTTTTTCTTTTTATAAGTTGTTTTTTTAATGCGCAGGAAGCATATTTTAAAGTTGGAATTGAGAATGTTGATGGTAATGTACCATGGACAGCCAAAGCTTTTAATAATGCTACTGGTAATTTTAAATTTGCTATTATTTCGGATCGAACCTTCGGTCATCGCCCCGGGGTTTTCGTAAAGGGCTCTATAGTGAATCCTTTAAAAATGCGTTACTTCTATTTGCCCGGAAACCATGATGTGACCAATCCGGTAATGACTAAAGAATGGGAAAAACGATACGGCCATACGTATTATCATTTTTTATATAAGGATGTTCTATTCCTTGTTTTAAATTCTATGGATACCTTTTCTGAAATTGGAGATGAGCAGTATTCTTATTTTAAGAATGTGCTGGAACAATATTCGCATGTTCGCTGGACATTTGTAATGATGCATCATCCTCTTTGGAATTATAGGAATAGCGGCTTTGAGAGAATTGAAAGTCTTTTGAATGATCGCTACACGGTTGTAGCCGGGCATCGTCATCGATATTCTCAAGAAACCCGAAAAGGAAATAATTATATTGTTTTAGGAACCACGGGAGGAAGTGGGCGTTTAAGAGGTCCTAGAATGGGGGAATTTGATCATATAACCTGAGTAACTATGAAAGATGATGAGCCAAGTTTCACCAATTTAACCTTAGAAGGGGTTTTAAAGCCCGATATCGCAACTAAAGATGATTATAAGAATATAAAAGCACTTTCAAATGCTGCTGCATTCAAAAGTATTTCATTTAGAAATAAAGATCAATCTCGAGGAGAATTGGTTTTTCCGATTTATAATTCTGGTTCTGATACATTATATTTTAACGGACAGTTATTTGATCATTCCGAACTAACTTATGGAAAAAATGCATGGAATCTAACGATACCACCTCAATCCAATAGAAGTATCCAAATTCCATGGGATTATAGAGAATCTGCCCCAAATGATAGTGATAATAAAGTATCTATAGCCCCAATTAAATTATTTTATAAAATTGGCTATAAACCTATGACTGACCTTGAACTTCCTTTGGCTTTAGAAGGAGTTAAAGATTTTGAAATTTTTTCTCCTTCCAATCTCATTTCTTTCTCAGAACGTGCTGTCTTCCTTGATAATATGAAGTTTGAAATGAAAGGCGCTCTGGCTAATGCGAAGTTGCATTATACTTTAGATGGTACAGAGCCTAATATGGATTCAAAAGTCTATAAGGATTCTATTTTTTTAGATCACACCACTACGGTTAAGGCAAAATTAATACTCGCGGATGGTATGGAAACGGAAGTCGTTCAGAAAACATTTAAGAAAACTGCTCTTTTGAAGAGTCTTAATATAAAAGGATTATCAAAAGGATGGGTTCATTATGATTTTTATGAAGGAGCATTTAATAAGGTTGGTGATATGAATGGTCTGGAAGCCATTAGATCAGGTAAGGTTAGAAATTTTAATGTCACAGAAATTCGTGATCCTGTAAAAAATAAATTTGGTGTTATCTATATGGGATTTATTAATGTTCCTAAAAGTGGAATGTATTGTTTTAGAAGTACGTCCAATGACGGTTCGATTCTTTCAATAGATACTATTCAGGTGGTTGATAATGATGGTATTCATGGAAAGGTGACCAAAAAAGGTTTTGTAGCTTTAGAAAAGGGACTACATAGTTTTACTTTAAAGTTTATAGGTAAGAGATTTGAAGAGGTGTTATCATGGGATTTCAAATTATTGAATGATGATCATGAATTTCAGGAAGTAAAATCCGATATAATTTATAGTTATTAATTTATTTGAAAAAGGTGAAATTCTGTACCCATTAAAAAACAAAAGGCTTTCGATTTCTCGAAAGCCTTGTTATTATTATATCGAGACCGAGATTTGAACTCGGAACCTCCGGGTTATGAATTCCTATCATCAAAAGAAAAAATAAAAATTACTATATTTATAAAAATTTAATCCTGACGAAAGTAAATTTTCAAAACGGTTCACAATTGCAAGGTTGCATTGGATAAAGTCAATGAATAAAGGGGTTTTAAGATAGGGTCCAAACTATATGGTTCACAATACCAACAAAGCCTTCAAATTCGTTGATTTTGAAGGCTTTTTTGATTTGATCTAATCAGATAAATATAAAAGAAATGTTTTTCAATACCTTAAGGCTAAGTCTTCATTAGGCTACATTAGGAAGCTATTGATTCTCAATTTTTTCTTACCAAACGGTGCCCCAAATACATACTGGGAAAAATCCCAAGAATTGAAA
>CERQ01017265.1_pt1 | contig 46381 bp, 44 predicted proteins | sample 530711 | NCBI WGS metagenome assembly CERQ01 (sample SAMEA2620882, study PRJEB7988) | marine metagenome | biome: marine biome (ENVO:00000447); feature: mesopelagic zone (ENVO:00000213); material: "saline water (ENVO:00002010), including plankton (ENVO:xxxxxxxx)" | depth 850 m | reverse complement strand
AGATATCGAAATTCGTAGTCAACAGATCACCGGCGGTCGCAGTTGGTAGTACATCTACTTCAAATGGAATTCTTTCCTGAATCAGACAACTATTCCGGGTAATTTCTAAATAAAATATTTGGCTGGTATTTATTTCTGACGTTGTAAAACTTCCTCCCGTGGCCAATAGAGTTCCTCCCGTTGGAGCATCGTACCAAGAGTATGATAATCCTGTTTCGGTTATGATATCAAAATTTATTGTTTCTCCGGCACATATTTCTACGATATCATTATCGACTTCCACTTCTGGCACCACAATATAGGCGCCATAGATATCTACACTGGTCAGGGCCGATACCAATCCCGTATTACGGATCTCCACCCTGTCATAAGTGTTCTTTGCTTCGAAAATTGCATTGAACCTATTGCCAGACAGCAGACTTAAGTTCACTAAGGCATCATTAACATTTAATTGTTGTACCTGGGTCGTCCCGTTATACAAAGTCACCTGTATTCCGCCGAGTACCCCTACATCTGCAAGGCCTCCCGGAACAGCCAGATCCAAACGAATACTGTCGCCCGAAACTCCTGACTGTGGAAAAATAAGCTCCTGGTATACCGAACCACTAACCCCTACTCCAAGGGTCAACCGGCTAAAATTATTGGGATCATTGTCCACGGCATTACCCGCATTGCTTACCCCACAACCTATACATAAAAGCCCGGAAATACCGTTGCCCTGTGCATTTGCTGCCGAACAATCCACAAGCGCTTCGATAGCTTCGACCACAAGAGTTACCTGGGTTGCTGTAGAGACCTGATTGGTAACAGGATCACGCGATATTACCTCATAGGTGTAAGTCCCAGGTACCAGTGTGGATGGGGTTGTGAACTGATCCCCAACAAAAACTTCATCGCCTTGCTCATCAAACCATACATAGTCTACAGGGGAAGGATTATCACTACTGGCCATAAAACTTACGCTCTCCCCTTCTGAAATCGTCGCAGTAGCAGGTACCACTTTTGGTGGTAATAAATCCCCAAGTAAGGTAATGTTCGCACTCGTGGGTAAACTTATACATCCTGATCCGGAAACCGCTACTACACTATAACCGGACGAGGCGGTTACATCGGTTAGTTCATACGTCTCCCCCGTATGGACTATAGTGGATGTATCCCCCTCTGCATACCAGTTATAGGTTAGGCCAGCATCAGCATCGGCAACCTCAAAAGTTACATCTCCACCTGAGGCTACTTCAATAGAGCTTTCTACCAGTTGCGGTGCATCCGGAAGCGCTTCAACTTCTACACTTATCATTGTACGTTCTGATTCCGTGGTACAACCTGCAAGGCTCTGGCTAACATAATAGCTATAGCTTCCCGAAGAAACATCGGATAGCTCATAATCCGTACCCGTATAGACCGGACTGCCACCACTGGATACAGAATACCACCGATAGGTGGAACCCGGCACAGGGCTTACCACAGACAAAGTCAAATCACCACCAGCACATAATTCCACAATGCCACCCACAAGGGAAGGGGAAGTTAGCTCGGGTTTTGACGGGCTCTGCCCTATTTCATAAATATTTAAACCACTTAATGTCTCCAATAATCCACGACCAACGCTTATGCGTATCTTATCAAAAGATTGACTTATAGGCACGCTCAAAACTTGCTTATCAGAGCTTCCTCCTAATAAGGATAAACTAACTAACGAACTTCCTAAATCAATATCTGCTAGTTCCTGTCCGTTTAAAAAGGCCTTAATTTCAACTGAGGATGATAATAGACTAAGATCTAATAGCCCAGTAGCCTGACCTTGCAGAACAATCCTCGCTGATTCCCCAGGTAAACTATTTCTATTAAAAGGCACTTCTAAAAAGGCTTCTTCTAACAAGCTTACATTCGCCCTTAGCTCAGCACGTGAATTATCATCTCCATCTATAGCATTTGAAGGATTTCTTACCACATTTAATAAACTAGCTACATCCAGGCCATTCCCACTAACACCATATAATATATCCAAGGCTTCAGGACAACCAGTTTCTCCGGTATATTCATAATAAAAAGCCTCATAAACATTGAAGCTTGCGGCTAGACCTCCTAATGAGATCTTTACCCCATCATACGCTACTGATGGTACAAATGTTATTTCTCTTTGTTGTGGCCCTGATAATAAACTTGCTAAACTGCTTAGGCGAACTTCATTACCAACGGTGTTTCCTGTATTATTTATGGCACTCCCAACACCGTTAACGGCCTGTATAGTTACATTGTCTAACAGGGATAGTAATTGACTCTCTGATCCTACTTTTAGAGTTACCGGAGTACCTGCCGGAAGTTCTTTTCCAAATCTTAAACGTAATGAAGCCCTTGAAGAACCGGATAAAGATAACAAGGTATTCATTTGAGCATAAGTTTCCAGATTTTGATCTACAGCTGCATTTGCATTCTTTATATCTCTATTTAAAAGTACAGTGCTACTTGCTTGAAAAGTAGTTGCATACTTTCGCTCTTTAATATCTTGTGCAGAGCAAATCGTTGAAAAACTTAGCAGAAATAATAAAAATATAGAATAATAGGCTATTCCATATTGGGTTAGTAGTTTAGTTAATTTCATACACCTGAGATTTTTTTGACGTATTAAAACCCAGATTAGTATGTACATAATATTCCTACCCCAGCTCTAAAACTAAAGCCAAGTATAAAATTGGAACTATCCAATTTATTACCTAAATGAATAAAAACTTAAAGTAATACTAATCTATACCTAATCTATTTAGGAGGTTATAAATTAATCCTCTAGTAGGGTTTAGAGGTTGGAGTTAATAATGGGGAGAAAAATTAACTCAGGTTTTATTAAAAAATAATATGATAACAAATACGTAGAAGTGTTTTTATATTCTTAACATGTAGTCACTTCTATTATTAATCGAACATATTTTTTTCAATTTAAATACTGACTTAAAAATAGATCTTTACTTGTAAAAAGTAAAGAAAACAGCTGCGACAAAAGTACGACCATCATTTAAAAAGCTAATAATCAAAATATTAAAAATAAATATTTGTAAGATTAAACATACATTTAAATATCAATTAAGAACTAAAATTCATGTTCATCGTTAATTTTAGTAAGATAATCGTAGAAGTTTTCTTCAGAAGTTAAGCCCATTTTTTTTCTTAATCTGCTTTTTTTCTTTTGTACAGACCGGTGTTCAATAAAAGTGTATCTAGCAATTTCTTTTGTATCGAATTTTAGGTAAATCATCGCACAAAATTTCTTATCGGAAATAGTTAAATTGGGATGCTGCTTCATAAGGGCTCTATAAAAATCAGAATAGACTTCTTCAAATCTTTTCAAAAAGGTAGAGTCATTATTTTTAGCCATTATTATAACTTCTTCAAAAGCCTGATTGAGTTGATTTTTTAATTGCATCGTTTCTTTTTCTTTTGCTATAGTGATCTTTTTTAAGTTTGCCCTGGTCATCAAAAAGAAATAAAAAAGGAAACCTGTTAAAGCTATAATTACACAACCTAAAAGGTTTTTAGATGTTATATTTGAATCTTTGTTTTCTTCATAGCTTTTAGGGACTTCGGAGACTTTTCTCAACTTATCGAATAAAGCAATTGATCTTTCATTTTTCAATTTTGATATACTATCTAAAACTTCTTCATATTTTTCGCTATGATAGTTTGCCTTTATAGTATCGTTTAATTTGAGGTAAGTTCTACCTAACTGATCATAAATATTTGGATAAAGCGACCAGTTTGCAGTTTGCTTTTCAATAATATCTAAACTTTTAAGATAGTTGGAAAGTGCCAGTTTATAATTCTGTTCTTTAAAATAAAATTCACCCAGATAATAAAAATGAGGAAATTTTTTAATGTAGTCGTTTTCATTGTTTAGACTTGAGTCCAGAAAAATAAGGGCTGAATCCGATTGATGGATGTGCTGATAATATCCTCCTTTTAAAAGAAGATAATCATTATATTCCTTTGTTCTCTGGGGTTTTAAAAGAGAATCTGCATAGCGATCTGCACGTCTCATATATTTCTTTAAAGAATCAAGATTCTTGGTAATACTATAATAATTACCTAAATTCAGAGCAATTCTCATCTTTAATAGATATTTATCATCCATTAATTGAAATGAGTTTAGTGTATCTAAAATATTTTCAGCCTTTTGTAATTCCACAAAATATTGATCTTGCCAACCATTATGCAAGTAATTGATTGCTAAATTTTCTCTGACTTTAACTTCCAGGATCGGGTCGGTTTTAATATAAGTCTCCTGTAACACTTCATTAAAAAAATATAAACTGCTCTTATTCATTTCCAGACTAAACATGGCTCGGCCAATTTTATAATAGCTTTTTGCTTTGAATTCACTATTATTATTGTTATCTGCCCATTGCATCACCTGATAAGCATATGCTATCGATTCCATTTCTTTAGAAAACTCAAATTTTTTGTCGGAAAGTAATAATAAGCTATCCTGTTTTTGAAATACCTCCTGACCATAGAAAGCAGATGACAAGGATAAAACCGAAACTAAAAATAAAAGTATTTTAATATGAGCGCTTTGAAAAAAGTAATCATGTACCATCTGATAAATACAAAATTAAATTTTGATAATAATAACCTGGACCATCTAAGCAAGAGCATTCCTATAGATTTCCGTTTTTGAAAAACTTGTTCTAGGATTGCCTTACTACGATTGATTATCTACAATAAAAAATCCTTTTTTTGTTTAATAATACTTACGTAAAAACCCAGCTGGTGGACTGAGTTTTTTTCGTAATCATCTACTTCTCAAGTAAATAATAATAAAAACACTAAGTGAATAACCTATAGAATGCATAGGTTATAGTTGATATGCATATGGCCAAAAATTATGGATTATCATATAAACATTAATAAAAATCCAATATCCTAATTTTTTTTACTAAAAACAGATCCTGTTTTGCTAAACGTTTATTAATTTTTTCCATTTATTTTCGAATACCCCATTAAATCCCCCAAAATACGGTTAAAATGAACTGTTACTTTTTCTCAATTATTATCAGGTTTTAGGCTATACATAATTGATTCCAGAAGTTATAAACCTATACTCCAAGCCTTTAATCAAAAAAGCTGCTTTAATTAATATTTATTATAAATTGTTGTAGTAGCAATTTTATGTAGTATCTACTATTTTTAAGATTTTAATACCTGCTAAATTTTAAGGTAGCCGTTCTGATTTCTTAAGAATATAAAGCTCAGGTGTAGAAACGCTTAAGTTTATTATTTAAGCGTTTTCATACGTTTTTTAATTGACCGGTTTTTGGTTTCATCTAACAGTAAAATTTTAAAGTTCAAAATAACATCCTTGAAACTTAAAGAAATAAGTCCTCATATACTTTCATTGTAAACTACTCAGGAATAAATTCTTAAAACATTTATTGTTACATGATCTTTTATTTCGAGATTTCTCTGTTCCAAATTCTCAACCACCAAATATGGCAGTTCACACTATCCCTTTTTGCTTATTTTACGAGAGGTTTAATTTTTTAGCATTAATTTATCTTTATATAAAATTTTATGAGCTTCCGTTAGATTGGCAGATGGCTGCATTTTGAATTTATAAGGCGGAAGAGTGTTTTTAGAATGCTTGTATTTTGGGTAAAAAGGATCAGCTTCAAAAAATTAGCCCAACATTGTCCCTATATCAATTCCGGTAGAATAACTAAGCAATAAGGATAATAGAACATCGAATTTTTATTCAGAATGATATCATTTCAGCCAGGCTTTATGTATGTTTGTCATTCTATTCCTTGTTTTAAATTACAGTTCTTGCTGCTAAGACCATACTACAAATTATGAATAAAAATTTATTGCTTTTCGCCTTCTTCCTTACTGCTTTATTTAGTGCCTGCCATAAAAATGATGATCAGGAGCCGCTACCCAATAGTATCGCAAATCGCACCAACCTTATTTATATTGTAGCCGATAACAATTTAAGTGCTTATGCCAGCCGGGATATTGAAGAAATGATTATGGGGTATAAAAATGTAGACCAACCAGAACTTAATAACCTGCTGGTATATATTGATGATTATTCTACCCCCCGCTTACTCCAGATCAAAAAACAGGGTTCAAAGGTAATTACCGATACCATTTATAATTATACCGAGCATAATTCGGTAAGCAAAGCAGTTATGTCTTATGTTATTGGTCAGGTTTTAGAGGAATACGAAGCTAAATCTTACGGGCTGAGCTTTTGGTCGCACGGCGACGGTTGGCTTCCGGCTACTGACCAGGCAGAAACAACGGTTAATTCTAGAGCTTTTGGAGAAGATAGGGATAATAATATGTATGGCGAAGGCAAACGAATGGATATTTTAGACTTAAGGAAAACACTGGAAGAATTTCCTAAATTTGATTTTATTCTTTTTGACGCCTGTGATATGCAAAGTATTGAAGTAGCCTACGAATTAAAAAATACCGCCGATTATTTTATAGCTTCTGTTACTGAAGTTCCTGCCTATGGTGCTAATTACGCAGATATGGTGCCCGCGCTATTTTCTGAGACTAGAACCGCTGAACAAATTGCGGAGGCCTATTATCTGGAATATTACGAAAATTACGATAAGGGTTTGAACGAAGAAGTCCCTAGCCGCAAGTTTGATATTAAAAATTCTGCGGCAACTACGACAAAGACTGTTAGTACCACCAACAAATATCCATATGGCATAGCAATTTCGGTCATTAAAAGTAGTGAATTGGATTTTCTTGCCGAGGCGACAAAAGCAATTATCCAGGCCGAAAAATCTAAACGACAGCCAATAAATACAAAACAAGTAACTAATTATGATAGTAATTACTATAACTTTTATTATGATTTGGGCAGCTATATTTCCAGCTTAAGTTCTGCAGATCCCGTTATATTTCAGCAATGGGAAGATATTCTGGCAAAGGTCGTTCCGCTTAATCTGCACACTCCTACGGTTTACTCCTCCTATGGCAATAACTGTAAAGGAGGAATCATTTCCATCCGAAATTCTTCAGGAATTAGCGTTTTTATTCCCAACAATAATAATTTTGCCGATGCCGTACACTGGGAAAAATATCCTGAACTCACACAGGCCTATCAGGTAGATCGGTTCTATTCATATTATCTGGATTATTACCATAATTACCGTTGGTCTGTAACTATGGGATGGTAAATCAAAAAATTAGGGCTAAGGTGTAAAAGCTATTTTCACTAAGCTTTGCCAAAGGTATAAGCGCAAGAATCCGATAAAGCACTGTTGGATTTTTAACGCCTATATTCTACGGTAAAAGATTAAAGTACAAGTATAATTTTATAAAAAATCAAAGTCCGGTTCTTCGATTTTGTTAGTTTTATATAGCATTTCATTAGATGTTAAACTTAAAAAATGATAAATTACCTGCTTAACGCACATAAACCTAAGTACCTACACTCATTTATTCCTCTAAATTTTCATTAATTTAATTATATGATTTTTCCTTAGTTTTATGGGAAGTATCATACCCAAGTACTAATACGCTTATGATGCATTTATTAATAACCGAATTCTAAAAATGATGGATAAAGACATAGACAAAATCTTAACAGCTAAATCTGAGCAGGTAAAAAAACTTCAGGAAATTGTAAAGAAAGCGATTGAGGAAGAAACATTAATCACCAACAACCTGCTAAACCCACCAAAGGAAATACTTACCCGGGGTCAAACAATTTCTGATAAGGTTGCTAAATTTGGAGGCAGCTGGGCATTTATAATTTCTTTTTTTATCGTTCTGGTCGTATGGGTTCTTTTTAACACCTTAACCCCAGCAAGAGATAATTTTGATCCTTATCCATTTATATTAATGAATCTTATTCTTTCCTGTATCGCAGCGCTGCAAGCTCCGGTAATTATGATGAGTCAGAACAGGCAAGAAGAAAAAGACAGAAAAAGAGCTGAAAATGACTATTTGATCAATTTAAAGGCAGAATTAGAGATCAAGGCATTAAACCAAAAGATTGAACTTTTAATCCAGGAGCAGGTACAAACTTTATTTGAAAGTCAGGAAGTGCAGTTGGAAATTTTAAAGAAACTTGAACAAAAATTATGACAACATCCTTTTTTACCGATTTTAAAACCGTAATAATAATAGGGATCATTATCGCAATAACCTTCTCTTTAGCGCTGGTTTTTAAATTTTTATCCAGAAAAAAAATAAATAAGCTCGTTAAAACAAAGCATATAGACCCAACAAGTTATCTTTTTGCTACAAACTTAATCACCGCAATAATTTTTATTATAGGTATTTCCCTGGCTCTAATTCAAATACCTGAAATGAAAACGCTGGGGCATTCGATTTTAGCGGGAGCAGGTATAATATCGCTTGTCGCGGGCCTCGCTTCTCAGCAGGCCTTAAGCAATATAATGAGCGGGTTTCTTATTGTGTTGTTTAAACCTTTTAAAATAAATGATAGAATTACTTTTAACCAAACCTATACCGGAACGGTAGAGGAAATCAATTTAAGGCAAGTGATCCTTAGGGATTTTGAAAATAACAGGATTGTGGTTCCTAATTCCGTAATAAGCTCGAATGTGATCGTGAATTCTAACTTAAATGACACAAAAATCTGTAAAATGATCGAAATTGGTATTGGCTATAGTTCTGATATAGGAAGAGCTCTAAGCATAATGGAAGAGGAGATTAAAAAACATCCGCTCCACATCGATATTAGAACACCAGAGGATATAGAAAACGGCATTCCAGAAGTAACATCCAGGGTTATTGCATTAGCAAACTCGTCCGTTACATTAAAAGCATGGGCTTACGCAGATAATACGGCCAATGGATTTAGTATGTATTGTGATTTACTCCGTTCCATCAAAGAACGATTTGATAAGGAAAATATTGAAATACCTTTTAACTACCAAAACCTAATTATAAAAAAAGAGGATTAAAAATATACTCCTCTCATAGTTATGACTTCCCTTTTTCGTTCAGGAAACATTGTTATACTTAGGACGGATTATCTTTTAAATTCTTAAGTGACCTGTTTAGAGTTCGAACAGAGATTCCCAGATAGGCAGACAGATCTGATTTTGAGATTTCAACATTATTCTGTTTTTGCATTTCAATAATCTTTTTCAGAGAATATTCAATGGCATATAATTTTTGGTGTGAGGCCTTTTTACTGGTATTGATTATTCTCTCTGCAAACGAATGAATGATTATTTTATTTAGAGCAAAATTTTCATTCAACAGTTTTAAAAAGTAGTTTTTGGAAATCTTAAAAGCTTCGACTTCAACGATCGCTTTTACCGAGCATAAACAGGGCTCATCTCTTATGATTTCGAGTTCCCCAAGTATTTCACCGGTACTTAAAAACTCCAGGATATATTCTTTTCCGTTTTCCTCTTCAAAATAGACTTTGCAAATTCCCGATTTTATCAAATACACATTTCTAGTAATCTTATATTGTTCCATTAAAATTTTATCGGCCTTAAAAGAGACCAATTCAATCTCGTCATTATCATTTGTAAGTTTAAAATGATCCTGTATAAATTTTAAAAAATCCTTATTTACCCTAACCATTTTTTCGTGGGACAAATGTCCTTGATTAAAAATTAATTTGAAAAGAAGTTTGCATCTCAAACAAAGATAAGGATGATAATGAATATAGAAACAATAGCCCTGGATGCGGATGATACTTTATGGGTGAATGAGCCCTATTTTCAGGCTACAGAAAAAGAATTTTGTGCTTTATTAAAGGATATCATGCCCGAGGATAAAATTTCAGCGGAACTCCTTAAAACCGAAATGAAAAATCTCGAGTTGTATGGTTACGGTATTAAAGGTTTTATGCTTTCCATGATCGAAACATTATATAAAATCACCGATGCAAAAACCGATATAAAGCTTGTTCGGAAAGTAATCGATTTGGGCCACGATCTCATTCAACAACCAGTAGAACTTATAGAAGGGGTTGAAGATACATTGGAAAAATTAAGTAAGAAATATAAACTGGTATTGGCTACAAAAGGTGATCTTTTAGATCAGGAAAGAAAATTAAAAGCTTCTAAGCTTGGTAAATGGTTTGTACACATCGAAGTTATGAGCCATAAGACTCCTGATAATTTTCGTAAACTAATTCGTCATTTAGAGATCCTGCCAAAAAACTTTCTTATGGTTGGGAATTCGATACAATCAGATATTATTCCGGTATTAGAAATCAATAGTTATGCTGCACATATCCCCTATAGCATTACCTGGAATCATGAAAAACATGAAAAAGAACTGGAACATCCAAACTTGTTAAAACTAGAAAAAATCGAAGATCTCTTAAACCATTTACTTTAATGAAGAAGCATATCGACCTGGACAACTATGATAGAAAAGAACAGTTTAAATTCTTTAAAGATTTTGAAGAACCTTTTTTTGGACTAACTACTCATTTAAATTGTGAAAACATCTATAATTACTGCAAAAAAAAGAAAATTCCCTTCTTTGCTTATTATTTATATCAAACCAATAAAGCAGTTAATCAAGTTAACAATTTTCGGCAAAGAATTATAAATGATCAAATTTATCAATTTGATGTTATCCATATTTCTACAACTATAGCCAGAAAAAACAAGACTTTTGGTTTTTCGTATCTTAAGCACAGTGAGCACTTTAACGAATTTCTTGATCAATTCGTTAAAGAAAGAAAAAGAATAGAAAACTCTGATTTACTTATGCCGGCAAATATGGATGAGCAAGTAATACATTATTCTGCTATTCCCTGGATTAATTTCAGTTCTATCTCAAATGTAAGAAAATTTTCCATTAACGATACTTGCCCAAAAATTACATTTGGAAAAATCCATAAAAGTAAAGAAGGCCTTATGATGCCAGTTTCAATTCACGCCCATCATGCGCTTGTGGATGGTTATCACATAGGTCAACTAGTCCAAATAATCCAAAACAACTTTAATAACAATGAATAAGAGGTAATCCCCCTTATCCTTACTGTTTTATGACGTTATTGCTCTAGCTTATTTAAATAAAAAAGACTGCCTTTTTCAGACAGTCTTTTTTGTTTTGAGACGATTATCGTAATTACCACCTATCGATCTCTTTCTTCAATTCTTCTTTGGACTTACCGGTTCTTTCCTGCAGTCTTCCAAGCATTTCATCAAATTTCCCCTCAGAGTAGGTTGCATCGTCATCAGTTACTTTCCCGTACTTCTGCTTAAATTCACCTTTTATCTGTTTCCATTTTCCTTCTAGCTGATCATTATTCATAACATTTGTTTTTATTGGTTAACAATATAAAGTTACAATATCAATCAGCTGATTAATCATAAGAAATCGCCATATTTTACTTAAGCTTTTGTTATTTTTAACCCGAAAAAAATGATGATAAAAAAATTAGCAATATGGGGCCTGACGGGACTATTTTTTTGTTCCTGCGCCACCACCAGAAAAATTGAAGATGACAGATTACAAATTCGTTTTCTGGACGAATATGTTATCGACAAAGATCTTAAAATAGACAACACTAAAGTTGGTGGTCTATCAGGGATCGATTATAAGGATGGTAGCTATTATTTTATTGTCGATACACCATCAGACGCCCGTTTCTATCAAGCCGAAATTAAGCTTTCCGGAAATAAAATTGATACCGTAAACTTTAAAAAGACGGTAATGATCGAAAAGACTGCTGAATTCTTCAAAGATCATACTTTAGATCCTGAAGCCATTAGGTTTTTACCCGAAGAAAATCAAGTGTATATTAGTAGTGAAGGGAGCATTAATAACCAAAAAGATCCTTCTGTTTTTATTTTAGACGAAAGTGGAAATTTTAAGGATGCTTTTAAAATTCCTCAGCATTTTACTGCTCAAGGCGAACAAAAACCCAGACATAACGGGGTTTTTGAAGGTTTGGCGCAGTCTTACGATGGTAACGGATTTTGGGTGGCTACCGAACTTCCGCTGGAAAAAGATGGCCCCAAACCTAAATTATTTCCTACAAAATCATTTACCAGAATTACTTATTTCGACAAAGACATAAAAAAAGCAACCAATCAGTTTGCCTATCGATTGGATGGTATATCAAAAATTCCATGGATGTATTTTGCTGTAAACGGGGTTACGGAGCTGTTAGAGTATAAGGAGGGAAATTTTTTGGTATTAGAACGCGCCTATTCTGCCGGTCATGGCTCACATAGCAACACCGTGAAAATTTTTGATGTTGACACTAAGAGGGCGACAAATATTTTAGAAAAAGAATCACTTAAAAAAGCTAGTTTTTCGCCAGCCAGAAAGCGTTTGGTATTCGATTTTAAATCGGTTAAAGATCAACTAACCGATAAAATCATCGATAATATAGAGGGAATGTGTTTTGGCCCAAAACTCGAAAATGGTAAACAGTCTTTACTACTAATTTCTGATAATAATTTTAATAGCTTCGGGAGACAACTAACACAGCTTATTTTAATGGAAATTGATTTTAAGGAATAAACACAATTAGCTTGGTCTCAAATTTAAAACCAAAACGGGAAAAAATCATGACACCAAATATCAAATATCTTATCTTAAGTCTTATATTAATAGCTATTTCCTGCCAGCAAAGCCCACAAAAAAACCAGGAAAAAGCGGAGCCGAAATTTGATGAAATAAGCACGTATTATTTTATAAGGCATGCTGAAAAAGATACTACCGATAGAGAAAACCGCAATCCTACATTAACTGAAGAAGGGAAGCAACGAGCTGAAAATTGGAAAAATGTTTTTACTGCCGTAGATTTTGATGCTATCTATAGTTCTGATTTTATTAGAACCAAAGCAACGGCTCAACCTACTGCACAAAGTAAAGGACTCAAAATTGAAATCTACGATCATACCAAATTAAATTCCGAAGCATTTAAAAAAGCTACTAAAGGAAAAAAAGTACTGGTGGTGGGACACACCAATACCACCCCCTATTTTGCCAATGCTGTGTATGGAGAAGAATATTTTAATAATGATATTGATGAAGCAGAACATGGAAAATTATTTATTGTTCAGGTACATTCAAATGGAAAAAACAATATTCAGCAGTTAACCATAAACTAATTTGAGTTCAATTTAGAAATCCCTGATGCTGAGTAAATATTGCAAAAGATTTTATATCTAAGCTTGCATTTTACTTGTATTCCTTGCAAATTTCGATGAAAATTCACTTGATGAACAAAACACCTGTACTAATAAGCTTAGGCTATAAATTAATTTTAAGTTGTAAATATTTTTGAAAATATTTAGAGTATGGAATTTCGGAATGGCGAAAATAACTGTTATTTAAATGACCGATAATCACTAAAAAAGGGAATTGAAAAGCAAAAAGCCGTGAAAATCAATTCACGGCTTTATCCAACCAATTGCGCCAAAACTAAATTCAGCATCTTAAGTGTTGTTATAAGTGTTTTATCCTTGCAGAATATTAATTGCTTTGGTGTTTACAAATTCTTTGATTCCAAAACCACCATGTTCTCTACCATAACCAGAGTTTTTAACTCCGCCAAAAGGCATATTAGGTTGCGCCACACCAAAAGAATTAATAAAAACCATTCCGGTATCAAAATGCTTTTCAGCTAACTCGATAGCTTTCTTCTCATCCTTAGAGAAAATTCCACCACCAAGACCAAACCTACTATCGTTCGCAATTCTCATCGCATCTTCGTCGTCCTTTGCTTTAATGACAGAGGCTACCGGTCCGAATAATTCATCATCATATGCTGGCTGTCCAGGATTCACATTTGCCAATACAGTTGCTGGGTAAAAGAAGCCATCTCCGTCTGGAATTCCACCGCCGCAAAGAACTTTAGCGCCATTTTTCACACTTTCTTCCACCTGCTCATGTAATTTCTCCCTCAAGTCCTGACGTGCCATTGGGCCAATTTGTGTATCCTCTTTTGTTGGATCACCAAATTTTACATTTTTCATTTTTTCTACGAAAGACTCTAGAAAAGCATCGTAATTTTTCTCGGTTACCACAAATCTTTTGGCGGCTACACAAGTTTCTCCGTTATTATAAATTCTACCTTTTACACTCCATTCTACAGCAGTTTCCAGATCTGCATCATCTAATACCAAATACGCATCGTTAGAGCCTAACTCTAGTACTGTTTTTTTAAGATTCCCTGCGGCTTTTTTAGCCACTGCTCTACCCCCATTAGGACTTCCGGTAAAGGTTACTCCTCTTACAAAATCATTATTGATAATATCATCAGATTGATCATGATCTATAATCAATACGGTAAATAAACCTTTAGGTAAACCGGCTTTCTCAAAGATTTCTTCTAACATCAAACCAGATCCTGTTGTACCCTCAGCATGCTTTAATAATACTCCATTACCAGCCATTAAATTAGCAATAGCGTATCGTACGACCTGGTAAGCAGGGAAATTCCATGGTTGTATTCCGTAGATAACTCCAATAGGAGAATACGTAATGATTCCACGTCCTCCATCAGGAAGTTCACGCTCAGGTTCGTTAGCTAACTCTTTTTGACCATTTTCAGCGGTGTATTCACAAATAGCTGCACAAAGATCAATTTCTTCTTCAGCCTGAGAAACAAGTTTTCCCATTTCGCTGGTCATAAGCTTAGAAAACTCCTCTTTATAATCTTTTAATGTGCTTCCTATTTTTTTAAGCACTTCTGCTCTTTCCGCTAAAGAATATTTTTTCCACTTCACAAAAGCTTCGTGACATTTTTTTACGGCTTCGCTCGCTTCTTCATTGGTCATTAACGGATAATCCTTTAGGCTTTTACCTGTAGTTGGATTAACAGTTGTAATTGTTTTGTTTTTAATTAATGTACTCATAGCTTTTAATTTTTTTCTAAGGTACATTACCATGAATGGCCTGGCTGATAAATCCCCGTTAAAGCTTTTCGAATTTCAAGTTAATTGAGAATTATTAACAGAAAAATTGTGTTCATTAAATCTTTGTTCACAATAGAGCAAATTAGACTTTATTTTGTTAAATTTATTTTCCATTTCTCAACATTTATGCGAAGATTACTTTCCTTATTTCTGGCATTAAGCGCAATATCCTGTGCTTCTAAAATGAAATTAAGAGGAGAAGCCGTTCAGCAATTTACTCCGCTTCATAACAATGATGCCGTTGTTGTTATAGAAGAATATAAAAAGATACCCGATTCTATTCCTACAAAAACTATTGGGGAGTTTCACTTAAAAGATGGTGGATTAACGGTAGATTGCAGCTACGAACATGTATTGGACCTGGCCAAAAATGAGGCTCGAAAATTTGGCGGCAATGCCATAAAAATTACGGAACATAAATTACCCAATGCATTATCCACCTGTCATCAGCTTAAGTTTAAAATCCTTAAAATGGATGATATTTTTCCTTTTCAAGAAATGCTTATTTGGAGTAGCGAACATTCATTGGACTGGAAATATTTTAAAGGTGCTCCAAAAATAGAACGCCCTTCTTTTCTTTGCGCTACTTTAAATGTAGATTATAAGAATTATAAAATTGGCGGCAAAGGTAGCATTGAAGTCTTACCCATCATTGTTCTTAACTGTAGTTATATTCAGCCTCAATACCAAAACCAGCATCAATTAGAATACAATCAGCTTAAGTTTGATTTACTAGAGCTTTACGCCCGAAAAATGCGTAAGGCTTTTAACGAAGCCAATATCGACTCCCAGATGAAATGGCAAAAGTTCGCTGAAAAAATTTATAATGATATTTTTAACGATTTTGAAACCGAAATCTATTACCTGGAAACCGAAACTAATTTTGGTTTGGAATATACAGAAACCTTACGTTGGAAATATCGTTTAAAAGGAGACCTGGCAGAAACTAGTTCTTTTAGCACCGATACTATTTAATCTTTTTAAAATTAAAAAATGGCGACAAACTGGGATGCGCAATTATATAATACCAAGCATGATTTTGTATTTAATTACGGAAGTGCTTTAATCGAACTATTAAAACCGAAAACAGGGGAACTTATTTTGGATTTGGGCTGTGGTGCGGGTCAGCTTACTGCAAAAATTGCCAGTAGCAGCACCGAAGTTATTGGAATGGATGCATCTGAAAGCATGATTGCAAGTGCTAAAAAGAATTTCCCCGATCTTGATTTTAGAGTAGCTAATGCCGAAAATTTTAATTTTACCGAAAAATTTGATGCTATTTTTTCTAATGCCGCCTTACACTGGGTAAAAGATTATAAAGCGGCCGCCATAAATATGCTAAGACATTTAAAGAAAAATGGACGTGTAGTACTGGAATTTGGCGGTAAAGGAAATGTGCAAAAAATTGAAACAACGGTAAAAGCGGTATTATTAGAAAAAGGATATCAAAAACAGGCCAATATCAACTTATGGTATTTCCCATCAGTTGCAGAATATACGACTGTTCTGGAACAAACAGGATTTGACATCCGTTTAGCCGAATTATACGATCGCCCCACCAAATTAGCCGATGCTGAAAGCGGAATTACAGACTGGCTTTCGATGTTTGGAAAGAGATTTTTTGAAGGTATTCCCGATGTTGAGGCTGAAAGTATTAAGAACAAAGTGCAAACAAGATTAAAAACAACACTTTTAAAAGAAGATGGCTGGTATGCCGATTATCGAAGGTTACGAATAATCGCATACAAAAACATATCCAATGGATTTTAAAAATATTGATTATCTAAAATATGGTAGCAATATTCAGCAACTGGCGTATCGTGAACTTTCAGATTTAAAAATCTTTTTAGTTTTACAAGAATTTCAGCCTGTACTTACAGGAACCATTCCGTTAGATATTGCCATTGCTTCCAGCGACCTGGATATTTCCTGTGCGATAAAAAATCATGATGAATTCAAACAAAAACTGTTTGAGCATTATAAAGAGCAACTCCAATTTAGTTGTAGAACGACATCAAGATTCGGGGACACGGCCAGTATTTGCAGTTTCAAAGGCCAAAATTTCGAAATCGAAATCTTTGGACAAAACCTTCGGGTAGCAGAACAAAATGCCTATCGTCATATGATTATCGAACATAAAATCCTTCAGGAAAACGATGAAAAATTCCGTAGAGATATCATCAAACTTAAAGAAAGAGGACTAAAAACAGAGCCTGCCTTCGCAAAACTGCTTGGGCTGGAAGGTAATCCTTACCAGGCCCTTCTAGATTACAAAGTAAACTTATTCTGAAATATTAACCTTTACGTCTTCAGTAATTATTTCAGAAAATAATTTAAGTTTACCGGCCTCATAGAGTGCATCCAAATTTTCTAGTGGCGTAGAAAGATCATCTTCAGCATAATTTTTATAATCTACAAAACGTAATCCATTAACTATTCTTGGGTTAAAAGCCGCTCTAAAACGAATTCCGCCTGCATTCACGTGATAACTGTACGCCAGGTAATCTACTGTAAAAGTACTGGTATTTATCCAATATAAATATTCATCCTCATAATCGGTGCCGCCACCATCCTGATTAAATGTCACTTTGATCTCGTAATATTCTTTTCCTTTGATACTGTCCTTGCCCAGTAAATTTTTATTCACAGCATCGCCATTTAAACCATAAGGAAGTTGTACAAAATAATGTACCGAATTTACCGAATTTGAGTATTTACTAGCCATGGAATCAAGCAAACTAAGTTCCTTATTATTCCTGTTCCTTGTAAAGCCGTTATTGGTTACTATATCAGTAATTTTATTTCCTAAAGAATCTTCCTGAAGGCGCTCCAAATGAAACCTACCGTTCTTTCGGCTACTTTTATACTGTTTGTCGCGAAAAGTAAATGAGATATTAGCTGAATCATATTTTTCACCTCCGGCAACTTCAATGGCTTTGTTTATAATTTGATTAGCGTCAAGCTCTTTTTCCTGACAGGAAATAACTAACAATAAAATTGTGCAGAGTAGGGTAACTTTTTTCATAGCTCAAAAATAGTCGGCAAAGATAATAAATCCTTTCAGGTAGTCCAGATATTATAGAGCGTGATTGAAGTGAAATGGAAATGAATCACTACCTTTGTTTGTTACGATTTCTTTAAAATCCCTCAATAATCTTTTAAAGCTTACTATTTTTGCAGTCTATAAGAGGTACGTCTGGGATTTTATGCTATTATGCTTTAGAACCTCTAACATAGCAGAACATCGAAAATTATGAAATTTCAATGTAAATGAAACAAGAAAATACTATAAATATAAAAAACCGAAAGGCTAAATTTCAATATGAATTCCTGGATAAATATATAGCCGGAATTAAATTAGCCGGAACAGAAATTAAAGCCATACGCCAGGGTAAAGCTTCGATTGCCGAAAGTTTCTGTGAATTTCAGGACGGTGAATTATATGTGATCAATATGCATGTTGAAGAATATTCTCATGCCACACACTTTAACCATAATCCAAAAAGTGAGCGTAAACTTCTTTTACAGAAGCGGGAATTAAGAAAACTGGAAAAAGAGGTGAAAAACGGTGGATTAACGATTATCCCGCTTCGATTATTTATTAACGATCGCGGACTGGCAAAAATACAAATTACGCTAGCCAAGGGTAAGAAACTTTATGATAAGCGCGAAACCATTAAAGATCGCGATAACAAACGTAAATTAGATCGCATAAAAAAGGAGTATAATTAAAAAACTATACTCCTTTTCGTTTGGAAAAAATAATCTAATCTACTTTAACTCCCCGTAACTAAAAGCCTTATCTAAATTGGCTTTAATCGTTTTACGATGAATAAAGAAGTTTTCATCGTTGCTTCTTTTTAGAACTGCAAAAGTTCCTTTATTTGTGTTTTTTATAGAAATTACTTCTACTTCCATTCCATCCAGTTTTTTATAATTTGGTCGTTCCCCCTGCTTCACCAACATATTTAATTTTGGAAGTTTTAAAGAATGGAACTTTAAATTACTACTGGAATTAATCGTAAAAATATCTCCCTCTTTTACATTTTCAGATTGTTTCTGGCCGTAACTTATGCCAGAAATCAATATTCCCATAAAAACTAAAATACTGAATCTCATAGCGTTAATTTTTCTTTTTGATTTACACCAAAACTAAAAGACTCACTTTAGAATATTATTGGATTGAGATTAAAATCTGATTAGAAATCGTTAATACATTAATAATAAAAGTTAAATTTTACGAAAACATCAAAATATGAATTTATTAATTCTCTGAATCTCAGAAAAATAAAAAATTTTAGATATTCGCCTTTTTGACGATACCAAAAAAAAACCTGTTTGAGTATAATGCTCAAACAGGTTTTTGCTGTTTTGAAATAATCGTAATAACTATTCTTCTTCTCCGCTGGTTTGCGGTTCCTCCTCTTTAGAGAAATCGGTATATCCGTTTTTAGTAAGAAGATTATACCACTGGATAATTTTTTTAATGTCACTCAGGTATACGCGATCTACATCATAATCCGGCAACACTTCAGCAAAATAGTCTTCTAGTTGGGCTTTAGAGGATTTGTGGCTAATTGCTTCACCACCATCTTCTTTTTGCTTTATATTTTCCAGTACCTGTCCAAGCGGTACTTCTTCTGTATAGGTATAAATCGCGATCTCGCTAAGAATGCTCACGTTATGACGCATATTAACGGCGATTTTCTTTCCATCCAAGATTGATTTTGCAATAAATCCTCCTCTGGTTTGTGCAGCAAGCTCATACAAACCTGGTTTTCCTGATATTGCTAAAATTTTATCTAATCCCATAGTGTCTTTTGAATTTGGGTGGCAAATATCACACCCCGCTTTAAATTATCAAAAATATTAACGACCTTTTTTTACGCTAGGAAAGCGCATCTTATAATCCACTTTAATCTTACCTGAAGAAATCTTTTTTAAACGCCCGTTAATCAGTCGTTTCTTAAGGCTAGAAATCTTTTCAGTAAAAAGAATTCCTTCCGTATGATCGTATTCGTGTTGTACTACCCGTGCTGCTAAACCAGTAAAAGTTTCCTTTTTGGTTTCAAAATTCTGGTCCTGATACTCGATAGTTACCTCTGGCTTTCTAAAAATATCTTCTCTAACATCGGGAATGCTTAAACAACCTTCAGAAAAAGCCCACTCGTCTCCGGTTTCTTCGATCACCTTGGCATTAATAAACACTCTTTTAAAGCCTTTTAAATATTCCTTTTCTTCCGCAGTTAAATCGTCATCTTCGGCAAAAGGTGCTGCATCGATTACGAATAAACGAATAGGAACACCAACCTGTGGTGCAGCAAGCCCCACACCGTAGGCATTATACATGGTATCCCACATATTACTTATTAATTCCTCTAACTTCGGATAGTCCTTATCAATTGGTTTTGCCTTCTTTTTCAATACCGGATCACCGTAGGCAACTATTGGTAAAATCATATATCAATCTTTAATCGCTGTTTAAAATGTAATGTATACTGTTTAAATGATAAATACCTAATGGAAAAGGTATTGTATCATCAGTATTCCTTTATTTCTAATGCTTTTACAGTAGCGGAAGCTATCTATAAAACTTCTACCCTTCAATTTTATTATTTTCAAACTTTCTATTTTCTCCCTTTTCAATAAAGATACGACTGCAGGATAATGGTTGCACTTACCTCATCGACCAAAGCTTTGTTTTGTCGTTTTTTCTTTTTGAGTCCGCTATCGATCATCGTCTGAAAGGCCATTTTACTGGTAAAACGCTCATCGACACGAACCAGCTTCATTTCAGGAAATTTTTCGGTAAATTTTTTAAGAAATTCAGCTATAAAAACTTCACTTTGGCTGGCCGAATTGTCTTTTTGCTTTGGCTCTCCCACCACAACCGTTTCTACTTTTTCTTTTTTAAAATAATCCTCAAGAAAATTTAAAAGGGACGGAGTATCAATAGTGGTAAGTCCGCTGGCAATCATCTGAAGCTCATCAGTAACGGCTATCCCCGTTCGCTTTACCCCATAATCTAATGCCATTACTCTTGCCATACTTCAAAATTTATGCAAAGGTAAGGTTTATATCCATAGCTCCCCAAAAATTACATTGAAGCTCTTATATTTGCTAAAAATTAGATGTATGGATCACTTAAAAACAAAAATCGAAGCAGCCTGGGAAAACCGTGAGCTGTTAAAAGATAAAGAAACTACGGATGCCATTAGAGAAGTCATTACTCTTTTGGACGAAGGTAAACTAAGAACAGCAGAGCCGGTTGAAGGTGGATGGCAGGTAAACGAATGGGTAAAAAAAGGAGTGGTTCTTTACTTCCCTATTCAAAAAATGGAAACCCTTGAAGCTGGTATTTTTGAGTATCATGACAAAATGCCTCTAAAAAAAGGCTATAAAGAAAAAGGAATTCGTGTAGTACCAAACGCAGTAGCCAGACATGGTGCTTACATTTCCAGCGGTGTGATTATGATGCCAAGTTATGTAAATATAGGTGCATATGTAGACGAAGGTACAATGGTGGATACCTGGGCCACAGTTGGTAGTTGTGCACAAATTGGTAAAAACGTTCACCTTAGTGGTGGTGTTGGTATTGGTGGTGTTTTAGAACCATTGCAAGCCTCTCCTGTAATTATAGAGGATAATGCATTCTTAGGATCTCGAAGCATCGTAGTAGAAGGTGTACGTGTCGAAAAAGAAGCAGTACTTGGTGCTAATGTTGTACTTACGGCATCTACAAAAATTATTGATGTAACCGGGGATGAACCCGTAGAAATGAAGGGGATTGTTCCGGCAAGATCTGTTGTAATTCCTGGTAGTTATACCAAAAAATTCCCGGCAGGAGAATTTAATGTACCCTGCGCATTGATTATAGGAAAACGTAAAGAAAGTACCAATAAAAAAACGTCTCTAAACGATGCGCTTAGAGAATATGATGTAGCGGTATAAATGAAAATTCTGGTAATACAACAAAAAATGATTGGGGACGTGCTTACGTCCTCAATCTTATTTGAAGCACTTCGGAAAGCCTATCCCGAAGCGCAATTGCATTACCTTATTTATCCTCATACCAAAGCGGTTGTAGAAAACAATCCGTTTATCGATAAGTTGATATTTGGTAAAAATACGCTTCCGTTTTATAAACTGGTAAAGCAGATTAAAATTGAAAACTATTACGCTATTATCGATGCTTATTCCACTGTAAAAACCTCAATTATCACCAGTTTTTCGGGAGCAAATTATAAAATTGGATTCGATAAAAAATATACCCGGCCATTCTATACGCATGTTTTTAACAGAACTATTCAGGCCAAAACAAACGCAGGTGCTGCGATCGAGAAAAGAATGCGATTAGTAACGCCTATTATTAAAGATGCTCCGCTACAACTAAAACCAAAAATATTCTTAACTGAGACCGAACGTGAAAAAGCAAAAGCAAAGTTAGTTGAAGGCGGTGTAAATATTTCAGATTCCATCTATATGATAGGCGCTTTAGGAAGTTCTGCAAAGAAAACCTACCCACTGCCCTATTTAGCAAGGGTCCTGGATCAAATTGCAGCTAAAGAAAATACTTCGATCTTATTCAATTACATCCCGAGTCAAAGAGAAGAAATCAACACTTTGATAGGACATTGCAATACGCAAACCCGGCAAAAAGTTTATCTTGATATCTACGGCGAAAGTCTTCGGGAATTTTTAGCTCTTACCAGTTTCTGTGATGCGATAATTGGTAATGAAGGTGGCGCCATAAACATGGCAAAGGCTCTAAATATTCCTTCTTTTGCTATATTTTCACCAGCTTTAAACAAAGCCAACTGGAATATTTTTGAGGATGGAAAACACAATGTTTCGGTGCATTTAAAAGATTTTTCTCCAGAATTATTTACAGATAAAGACCAGGAGTATTTGCATAAAAACGTCTTTGAACTTTACGATAAATTTTTACCAACATTGATGGAAAAACCGTTACATCATTTTCTAAAAATAAATGCGAAATGACCTATCGTTTTCTTATTTATATAAGTCATACTTATGCCTTGCCTATCGGTTTACCACTTCAGGAAGAAATTAAGCAAAGAAATGATGAAGTAAAATGGTTTTCTGAGTTGGAGGCCCCTAAAAGTTATTTTCCTGAAAACGGGGAATTACTAGCGACTATCGAAGAAGCTTTAGCCTACAAACCGCATATTGTACTTTGCATTACCGATGTGGTTGCCGATTTTCTACCGGGATTAAAGGTGCAGATATTTCATGGATTTTTAGCCAATAAACACACCGATAAAAAAGGACATTTTAGAATTCGTGGCTTATTTGATCTTTATTGCACCCAAGGGCCATCGACCACCATTCCCTTTAAGAAAATTCAGCAAAAAAAGAAACATTTTTTAGTTCGTGAAACCGGTTGGTCTAAAGTTGATCCTTTATTTAAAATTGAAGAAAACCACCGGGAGAAACCTACAATTTTACTTTCTTCAACCTTCTCCCCTAAATACAGCTGGTTGTATAACGAAGAAGTAATATCCGAAATACAACGTTTATCGAAAACCGGGGAATTTAAGTTTTTAGCGGTACTTCACCCAAAAATGGACAAGGATAAGATTGAGATTGTACAGAAAATGCAGCATGAAAATTTTAAATATTACGACACTACCGATATTATTCCACTATTCCGCCAGGCAGACATTATGTTTTCAGACACGACCTCTGCGATAACCGAATTTATCCTTCAAAAAAAACCTGTGGTGACCTTCAGAAATAATAAACCTGCCAGTCACCTCATCAACATTTCAAATCCTGAAGCAATCGAAAGTGCCATCAGGCAAGCTTTTTCTCCTTCCAGGGAACTTTTGGAAAATATCGAATCGTACATCTATGATACGCATCCTTATTTTGACGGCAAAAGCAGCGAGCGCGTAATTTCTACCTGCATTGAAGTTTTGCATACGGATAAATCTGAATTATCCAGCAAGCCATTAAACCTGGTAAGACGCTATCAATTAAGAAAAAAATTGAATCATTTTACTTTTAAAAGTTACAGAAAACCTTTTACCCGATAATCAAAATTAGCTATAAAGAGAGTATTTTCCTTTGATCTATAATAGGTTAGTTTTTCCAGAATTTGAGCTTTTTCTTTAATCTTTTTTTTCTAAAAAATTTCTCCTGAAATTCCTGTGTGTAACCCCACATAGTTTCAAAAACTTCATTCTCATTCCAGGCGGTAAGCTGTGAATACTCATTGGCCATAATCTGAATCATTTCCTTATTAGGCGTTAAACGAGAGAAATTTTTCATACGTTGTTTAAAATCCAGTCGCTTAAAATTCATTCGATTTAAATCGACTAAAAAGAATTGAAAACCTTCACCGTCGATCTGAATTAAAGTGTTGCCGGGAGAATGATCTAAAAATTCTATATTTTTTTCGTGAAGATCGTAAGTAAATCGTGTAAAAGCTCTTAAAACTGCTTCCTGATGCGCAGCATCTTCAAATTTTTTGATATCCCTAAAGGTAAAATCATATTCCAAATGATCACAAATGTAATAGCTTCTGCCAAACGTAAGCCATTTACATTCTTCGGCATAGGCCACGGGAAAAGGTGTTCCTACTTCGCGAGATAAAAGATATTCGGCATAACTAAAACTGCGCTCGGCTTTGGATTTTCGAAAAAAACGATAAACAAATTTATTAATCAGATTAGGGATTCTAAAGGACTTCACATTTACCGATCTACCATTAAGATCGAAGGTTTTAATGGTATTTCGCCCACTGCTAAGTGTTTTCCCTTTTTCTGAAAAATCAGATAAAATCTTTTCGATTTTTTCAGACTGATCCTTAAAAGCATCTGCGTATACGATTTTCATCAAGATTAAATTTTGTTCATGCTTAAACCCGCGCTAACGACCGCAAAAATAATATTTCAATAATTGAATGCTTTAGATAATTAGGGTTTATTAATCCTAAACATTTTGATAAATATCCAGTGTTTTCTGTACTAAACATTCTACACTAAACCTTTCCTTACAAATATGAAAAGATTTCTCAACAAACTGCTCCCTAAGCTCTTCATTTTCATATAGTTTCTCAATATAATCTCCTAAATCTTCATACTCTTCAACCTCAGCATAAAATCCATTTTCAGCTTGCCTTATCGCATAGGGTATCACTCCTACATTGGTAGAAACTACCGGTGTTTTATAAATCATAGCTTCCAGTACAGAGGTTGGACCGCCTTCTTTTTTTGAAGACATCAGGAAAAGATCAAAAGCTGAAAAATAGGAACTGGCATTTTCCTGAAAGCCCAGCATGAAAAAATTTGAGTTCAAATTCAAGTCATTAACTAATTCCTTCAATTCGGCGGTTAAACCGGAAAAGTGCCCAATTTGGAAAAAATACAGATTCTTATATCCTTTTTTATTGATCAGGTAATTGGCAGTATTTATTAAGGTTTTTAAGTCTTTGGATCTGGTGTGGTTTCCTATATTACCAATTATAAAAGCATCTTCTGGCAAATTATATTTGCTTTTTAGGGATATAGGTTCCCAGTTTTCCCAGGTAACACCATCCCATACTATTTCTAGTTTACTTTTGTTCTTTAAAGAAATTACATGCTCCAGATCGTCTTTAACTCTTTCTGACACACATATAATTTTGTCAATTTTTCGGTAATTGTATTTAAACTTACTTAAAAAAGACATGTTTCGGCTTATGCCTTTTTTAGAGAGCACTACCTTTGGTGCCAGCCCATAAAATAAATCAGCCAATACATAGCCGGTTAAAAAATTCCCTGTATGCACATGAATAATATCAGGTGCATAACTTTTAACCACAGCGCTAAATTTTTTTAGAAAATCAAAACTATAGGGCTTTTTATAAGCGACATTGAAGATTTTAATTTCGTCTTCCTTAAAAATATCTAACAAGGGATTTTTATGATAGCAAAATAAAGCCTGCTCTATTCCTTTGCTATTTAACCCACGCACCAAATAGAGCAATTGCTGTTCATTACCGCCCCAACTTCTGGCTCCATTTACATGTAAAATCTTCATCGTTGATTTTTTTTATCGGTTTTTTGCATATTTAAATACAAAAAACAACCAATCTTTTCTTCACTACCCTTAGTTTTGCAAACATATACAATATTAAGTAATGGAAGATAAAAAGACTGAGATTCAAAATTGTTTAGCCGTTCTTAAAAAAGGTGGAATTATCCTTTATCCTACCGATACGGTTTGGGGAATTGGCTGTGATGCCACCAATGCAGATGCTATTGATAAAATTTTTGCCCTTAAAAAAAGAGCAGAAAGCAAATCGATGATCTGTTTGGTTTCAGATTTTAAAATGCTCAATGAATATGTAGAAGAAGTTCCTGAAGTGGCATACGATATTCTGAAATATGCTGCAAAACCAACTTCCATTATTTACGACGATCCCATTCGTGTGGCTGAAAATATAATTGCTGAAGATAACACCCTGGCCATACGGGTCACTAAAGATCCTTTTTGCAAAGAGCTCACTAAGCGATTACGCCGGCCTTTGGTCTCGACCTCTGCAAATATTAGCGGACAGCCAACACCGGCTTCTTTTTCCCAAATTAGTCCTGAAATTTTAAAAGGTGTAGACTATGTAGTAAATTTGCACCGGTCTAAAAAATCATCAAAACCATCGGCTATAATTAAACTTGGCAACGACGGGACGGTAAAAGTGATAAGGAAATAGTTATAACCCACGAATATAGTTAAACAAGATTAGCCAAATTTCATCAGGATTTCATAGACCTAAAAGATATCTTTTACAAAAATTGGTGTATTCGTGGCAAAGAAAATTAATGTAGTGAAAAATTATAGCGAAGCTCTAAATCATCAAATTTTTAAAGTAATTGCTAAGGCAACCGAAGAACTTCAACTAGACAGTTACGTTATTGGCGGATTTGTAAGAGACTTTATCCTGCAACGTGGCAATGCTAAAGATATTGATATTGTTGCTGTGGGCAGTGGGATCGATTTGGCTCTAAAGGTTTCACAACTTCTTCCTCATAAACCAAAAGTACAGGTTTTTAAAAACTATGGTACTGCTATGCTGCGAGCGTTTGATATGGACATCGAATTTGTAGGCGCCAGGAAAGAAAGTTACGCTGAAGATAGTAGAAACCCTGTGGTTGAAAATGGTACGCTGGAAGATGATCAGAATCGTCGAGATTTTACAATAAATGCCTTAGCCTTAAGTTTAAATACCTCAAATTATGGTGATCTACTGGATCCTTTTGGCGGACTGGCAGACCTAAAATCGCAGTTAATAAGAACACCCCTTGAACCCGGAGTAACCTACTCTGACGATCCGCTTCGTATGCTAAGAGCGATACGTTTTGCTTCCCAGCTAAATTTTGTAATAGAAAAAAAATCCTTAGATGCTATCAAAGAGCATCATAAGCGTATAAAAATCATATCGAAAGAGCGAATTACAGAAGAATTACATAAAATCTTATTATCTAACCGGCCTTCTAAAGGCTTTGCGCTTTTACATAAAACAAAACTTTTAAAAATAATTCTTCCTGAACTTACCGCTTTGGAGGGTATAGACGAAATTGAAGGACAACGCCATAAGGATAACTTTTGGCATACACTTGAAGTTGTCGATAATATTAGCCAAAATACTGATAATCTTTGGTTGCGATGGGCTGCTTTACTTCATGATATTGGTAAAGCACCAACCAAGAAATTTCATAAAAAGATTGGATGGACCTTCCATGGGCATGAATTTGTAGGATCTAAAATGGTTTTTAAATTGTTTAAACGACTTAAAATGCCATTAAATGATAAAATGAAGCTTGTCCAGAAAATGGTATTAATGAGTTCACGGCCAATCGCAGTGGTCGACGATGATGTAACCGACTCGGCCGTAAGGCGATTAATATTTGATGCCGGTGAAAACATCGATGATCTAATGATCTTGTGCGAGGCAGATATTACCACTAAAAATCCACGTCGCTACAAGAAATATCATAATAATTTTAAGATCGTAAGGCAAAAGATGAAGGAGGTTGAAGAACGTGATCACGTTCGTAATTTCCAGCCGCCTGTTAGCGGGGAAGAGATTATGGAAACCTTCAACATCAAACCCTGTCGGGAAGTGGGTATTATAAAAGATGCCATTAAAGAAGCGATCCTGGAAGGTGATATTCCAAATGAACATGCAGCTGCAAGAGAACTTATGCTAAGCAGGGGTAAAAAACTTGGACTAAAAGAAGTATCAAAGCAAGATTAAAACATCAGGAAATTCCCAATAATTCACTTTAAAAATTTAAATTGTGTATCGAAATTCGGTAAAAATTGCACTTATTTTAGTGTACCTGGTCATCGTAGCAGGTGCCGTAGTAAGAATGACGGGAAGCGGAATGGGATGTCCCGACTGGCCTAAATGTTTTGGTTATTACATTCCTCCTACTCAGGAATCCGAACTGCTATTTCAGGCAGAAAGGGACTATGAAAAAGGTCAGGTAATTATTGTAGACGAAAGTTTAAAAGTAGCTAAAAGCGATTTTACTTCGGCAGAACATTACAACCCAAAAAACTGGGAAAACTACACACGGCATGATTATGCCGTTTTTAATCCGGCACATACCTGGACAGAATATATAAACAGGCTCGTAGGAGCACTGGCAGGATTTGCAGTGTTAATCATGGCGGTGTTATCTTTTAGAAAATGGAAAACCAGAAAACGGCTTTGCATTTTATCCTGGCTTTCGGTTTTTCTAATGGTATTTCAGGCCTGGCTTGGTGCCACCGTAGTGTACTCAGTATTAGCACCGGTTAGAATCACCTTACATATGGTCATGGCTTTGGTTATCGTAGCGATATTGCTTTATATCCTGGCCGATTCTTCTGCTAAAATTTATGCTTTCAAGGTTTCTAAAAGTTTTAAAGCAGTCGTCCTTGTTTCGATCATTTTAAGTTTAATTCAGGTGATTTTAGGAACCCAGGTACGACAGTTTGTAGACGAACAGGTAAAAGTTTTAGGTTACGGTACCCGCGATTTATGGCTGAATAATCCAGAGATCTCTTTTTATATTCACCGCTCCTTTTCGGTTTTAATATTTTTAGTAAATCTTTTTATCTGGTGGAAAAACAAACAAAAATTCTATAAACTCGGTCTAACCAATTGGATCATATTCTTGATTGTGATCGAGATTTTTACAGGAATGGGGATGTATTACCTGGACTTCCCATTTTTAAGTCAGCCACTACACCTGGTGATTGCTTCGGTATTATTCGGAGTTCAGTTTTATTTATTATTAGAATGTTTTAAAAGCAGCAAACCGCTTAAAACTTCTTAACTTTGAAGCTCAAAATTTTCAATTATGGTTTATCGATTTAGAGTAATTCTAGACACGGCAGAAGATGTTTTTAGAGATATTGAGATTTTAAAAACCGATACGCTCGAGGATTTACACAATAGTATTGTGCAGGCGTTTGGTTTTGACGGAACCGAGATGGCTTCGTTTTACTTAAGTGATGACGAATGGAAACAGGGCGAAGAAATTCACCAGTTTGATATGAGTGGTGGTGACGATAGCATTCGTTTAATGAATGAAACCGCTTTAGATAGCGTGCTTTCTGAAGACCAGACCAAACTACTTTACCTATACGATTTCTTTAATATGTGGACGTTTATGGTGGAACTAGCGCAAATTGCAGAGATTGAAGAAGGTCGTGATTACCCAAATCTAATGTTTGTACATGGGCAAATTCCTTCTAACGCACCAGATAAAGAATTTAAGGCTGAAGAAGATCCTGCGGCAGACGAGAATTTTAATGACGATTTTGATGTAGACGATTATGACAGTTTTTCTTTCGACGAAAACTGGAACTAATTTTCTATATTTTACGTAGTAATTTTACCGACTTTTAATTTTTAGACTGAATGATCAACTTATATAATGCACAAATCGAATCATTATCGATTCATCGTGTGGGTAACAAAAGCCGTAATGAAAACATTTTTTTATCTGCGGCACCCTACCAGTTAAATGATGAAATCACCCCTTTAATCAAGGAGTATTTTCTGAAGCCTTTTAGGGAAAAAGAAGAGAATTATTACAAATTTAATCATGAGACTGATTTAGAATTTAACGAACTTTACAATCTGGCAAATGCCATTTTTGATAATCCAGAAAATATCCACGAAGCATCAAAAAAAATAACCACCTTACTTTTTGAACAATCAGCACATCCACATATTAAAAGTGGCGAAGTGTATGTGGTATATTTTGAAAATGCGCAGCTGGATAACGAGAAACTTCCAGCTATAGGAATTTTTAAATCGGAATTAAAGCACGATTTCCTGCAATTTCAAGAAAAAGGAAGCATACTGGAAATGATCGTTCAACAGGGGATCAATCTGCAAAAATTAGATAAAGGGGCTTTGATTTTTAATAAACAACGCGCTGAGGGTTATAAGATTTTATCGATCGATTCTAACAAATATGACACTAAATACTGGTTAGAGAACTTTTTGGGTGTAGATGTAATGGCTGATGAAAATTATTACACCAAAAAGTATTTAAAATTCTGCCAGAATTTCGCCAAAGAAGTCGTGTTACCTGCAGAAGATAAAAAGGAAGAAGTGATGTTTATGAACCGAAGTATGGATTACTTCGCGAAAAACGATGATTTTGAGGAATCCAACTTCTTAAACTCGGTAATTGATAATCCGGATCTCGTTCCTGAATTTCAGAATTATAAAACCGAGAAAGCGCCAAAATATAAGATCGAAGATCTAACCACCTTCCCTATCGCCAACAAAGCGGTGACTGATGCACGTAAAAAGCTGAAAAACGTGATTAACCTGGATACTAATATTCAGATTAAAATGGATTTTGTAAATGCAGAATCAGCAGACAAGTTTGTTGAAAAAGGTTGGGACGAAGAAAAACAAATGTATTATTACCTGGTGTACTTCAATAAAGAAGAAAAAAGCTAGACAGATCATAAAAAAATAAAGGTCGAAATTGTATAATTTCGGCCTTTATTTTTTATCACTTATTCTAAAACTTCTATAGCTTCAAAGATATAAGCTTCATGATAATCACCAATAATTCCGGAATTCGAGTGAGAGAACACCATTCTATCTTCAGACAGTTCTGATAATCTATAACTAGAAAAAGTAGAACCAAAAACTGTATGATCTTCATTTGCATAACCTCTACCAAAACTCAAATAAATACTTTCAGGATCGCCGATCATTTTTAAAGTAGCCGAAAATTGCTCATGATCTGCACTAAAAAGTCCCTCGTCTAAATGATCGAAACAAAGTACTTTTCCATAAGTGATTTCTACTTCTTTATTAGCCATAAATGTGTACACATCATCACTTACACAATCTGCAGTAATAAAAAAATCATCAGTTTCATCTGAATAGTCATCAATCACTTCTACTAGACGCCATGATTTTTGACTGTCACAATGAATTAATGACATATTGGATTCTGGAAAGTTTGGTATTCGGTTTTCATCGTCATTTGCACAATTCGTAAATGTAAATGCTAATACAATGACGCTTAATAATTTAATTGATTTGTAAAGTTTTACCATAAAGTTTGCTCAAATTTGATGTTCTGATTGAGTCATTTATAAAATATCAAAATCTGCAAACCTAAACAATTTTTTAGGTTTATCGACTTCCCCAAACTTTTTCAGTACTAAAAAATTTCAATAGAAATTCGTCTAAAACCGAAAGGTTTTACTGCAACAACCTTTTCATATTTACATCTTCGTAATTACGTTGCACAAAATCTAGCGCAGTTCTTAGAATTTGTCCCATGGTGCTGGCGCGTTTAAATTTCACATCTTTGGTAAAATGGTATAACTCGGTTCGCAACTGATTTACATTTTCCCTGGTTGACACATGATCGTTACTCATACATTTAATCAATCGCTTAAACCGTGCCTGGGTGTTAATCATCCTTTTAGCCAAAAGGGAACGCTCTTCTTTTCTATATTGTTCGATTGAAGACAATTGAAGTCGCTCTGAAACCAGTTTTACCATCTTATAATTCTCTTTAAAAAACTGTGGACGATATACCTTAAATTTCCCTTCAAAACATTGTTGATCAAAATCTATGGCTCGTATTTGATATTGGACATGATCAAAATCGTGAGTTGGGATCACTACATAATTGTACGATCGCATATCGCCCAAAAGCCTAACCGTACAACGTTCATTAAACTTTACGAATTGTTTGGCGATTTGCGCTTTTTCCCATTCCGATAATCTTGGTAAATGATCTTCGATAAAAACATCTCCGGGAATTCCAGCAATATGAGCTTCGATCAAGGTGTCTTTATACACCAAAAAAGTAATACGGTGGGGGGATAATAAATGCTCTAATTCTAAGCCGTAAATTCGGGAAGCATCTGCCTTTTTAACATAGAAATAAGTAAAAACATCGTTTAGGATATTTCTAACTTTTATGCGAAAAGGTTTAGAATTCCCAAAGGTACAGTAATCAATAGCATCAACAGCCAAAAACTCCAACATATCATCGCTACCATCAGAATGCAAGATATTATAGATCTTCTTTAGGCTTTCGTCGATCTCCTGTCGTTCAAATTCAGGATAATAACAGCGTACCCAGTAGGTATCTTCATCATCTTGATCATATACCACTACAGATCCAGAAAACCGCAACAAGTCTTCATAAAACACAGGGATTTTTGTGTTTCGGTTATAACGTGCCAGATATTTATTGAAACGTTCGTTTACAGGAAAAGAAGGTTTCTTTTTAGACATCAGTTTAGGTTCCATATTCTTGCGCTTTTTAAGTGTTCCGAAGAACGTCTGAAGGTATTTAAAATATTAGGATTAACAGAATTCCAATTTCAGATAAGTTTTAAAAATTAGAAGCTAAAACCTCAATCATCAAGTAAAAATAAAGATAGTAAGGGGAAAACTGTAACAAAAATGTAAATTAGTCGTCGTGTAAGAAAAGAAACCATCTATTTTGGAAACAATCCTTAGCATTAATCAATTAACAAAAGTTTACGGTCCCTTAAAGGCCGTAGATAATTTATCCTTTACGATCGAGAAAGGAAACGTGTACGGAATTTTAGGACCTAACGGAAGTGGTAAATCAACCACCTTAGGTATGGTTCTTAATGTGGTAAACAAAACCTCTGGAGACTTTAAATGGTTTAACGGCTCCGAATCTACACACGAGGCTTTAAAAAAAGTAGGAGCCATCATCGAGCACCCAAATTTTTATCCTTATATGACGGCGTCACAAAACCTTAAATTGGTTTGTAAAATTAAAGGTGTACCAGAACATAAAGTTGAAGAAAAGTTAGAAATCGTTGGATTGCTGGATCGTAAAGACAGTAAATTTAAAACCTTTTCTCTAGGGATGAAACAGCGTTTAGCCATAGCCTCTGCCCTACTTAATGATCCTGAAATTTTGATTTTAGATGAACCTACTAATGGATTGGATCCACAGGGAATTCATCAGATTCGTGAGATTATTCGTAAAATTGCTTCTAATGGCACAACTATCTTATTGGCCTCACATCTCTTAGATGAAGTAGAAAAAGTCTGCAGCCATGTGGTGATCATCAGAAAAGGGGTAAAACTATATAGCGGACCGGTTGACGGTATTAATGCCAGCCATGGTTTCTTTGAATTGGAAGCTGAAAATACCGAATTACTTGAGCAGTTATTAAAGCAGCATCCTTACATCGGAAAAGTAAGTCTTAAAGGAAATTTGGTTACTGCGATTATCGAAGAGCCGATGAGCGCATCTGAAATTAACCGGTATCTTTTTGAAAAAGGACTTAGCCTTAGCTATTTAATAAAACGAAAAGAAAGCCTGGAAGAACAATTCCTTCAACTAACCAATCAAACTAGCGCCTAATGTTACGACTCTTAAATATAGAATTTTTAAAACTTAGATATAGTAGATCATCAAAGATCCTTATTCTCACCTATTTTATCTTAATCACGTTTATCGCCCTTATCGCATCTATAGAATTCACCATTGGACAGGTCAATTTTAGAATCGCAGATCAGGGAATTTTCAACTTTCCGTTTATCTGGCATTTTAACAGCTATATCGCGGCTACACTAAAACTATTTTTAGCTATCGTTATCGTTTCGATGATGTCTAACGAATATAGTAACAGGACACTAAAACAAAACCTTATCGACGGCCTGTCAAAAAAGGAGTTTATTTTATCGAAATTTATTACGGTGATGGTATTTTCTGTCGTTTCTACTATCTTCCTTTTTGTGGTTTCATTGCTATTAGGCCTTTCTTTTTCAGATTATAACGAGTTTTCGATCATATTCTCTGACCTGGAATATATCCTGGCCTATTTCGTAAAACTGACCGGATTTTTTGCCTTTTGTTTATTTTTGGGAATTTTGGTAAAACGCTCTGCTTTTGCACTTGGTTTTTTGTTTATCTGGTGGATTGTAGAGAGTATATTATACGCGGTTCTAAAATGGCGAATTTTTAGGGGCACTGATGTTGCAGATAAAATCGTTCAATTTTTTCCACTAGAATCGATGAGTAATTTGGTAAAAGAACCATTTTCAAGACTTAATGCTGTAAAATCTGCTGCAAATCAATTAGGATCTGCTTTCGAGAAAGATTACGCCATACATTGGTATCAGATTCTTATCGTATTGGTTTGGACTGCCCTTTTTGTATATTTTTCTTATGCATTATTAAAGAAAAGGGATTTGTAATATTTTATAGCTATGAAATTAATTCAGAAATCGGGAATAAGAAGAAAAGAATTTGAATTCCTAAATAACGGTGAGTTAATTGTCAAGGAGAAAAGATTTCTGAAAACAACCGAATTTTCCGTCAACATAGAACACATAGGGACTAAAAAACATATTGAATCTCATTCCAGAACCGGATTAAAAATCGTTGCATCATTCTTTTTTCTAATTGCTTTTAGCAGTTGGATCGCTCTTTTTTTTGAGGAGAAAAGTGAAATTTCTGAAAATATTTTATTGGCAATAAGTGGTTTATTTATATTTGGTTTAGGGGTAAGCTGTTTTTATGCACCTCTTAATAATTTTCTTACTTTACATGGTGGCCAGGTCAATATTCAATTCTTTTTAGATAGTCCATCACGACAAAATGTGGAGGATTTTGCCGATCGTATTATTAAAATATCAAAAGAGAAAATTAAGAAAAAATATACGCGAATCGATCCTGATATTCCTGAAGATGTTTTCATGCAACAACTACATTGGTTATTGAACAACGATTATATAAATGAACAGGAATATGCCGAAAAGAAGAATGATTATAAGATATCTAAACTTACCAGATAATTCCAAAATTTCATTTATTAATCTTTAGCCTATTATTTCTTAAGCCGCATTTGAATAGGCACATTTATTGCTTAACTTCGTAAGGCTAAGAAAAAGAACGCATGAAATTTAAGATTGAATCTGACTATAAACCTACCGGAGACCAACCTAACGCGATAAAACAACTGGTTGGCGGAATCGAAAAAAACGACCAGTTCCAAACCCTTTTGGGGGTGACCGGTTCCGGAAAAACTTTTACCGTTGCAAATGTTATTGAAGAAGTACAAAAACCAACGTTGGTTTTGGCACATAACAAAACACTTGCCGCACAGTTATATTCAGAATTCAAACAATTTTTCCCGAATAATGCGGTGGAATATTTTGTTAGCTATTACGATTATTATCAGCCGGAAGCTTTTATTCCCTCTTCCGGAACCTATATTGAAAAAGATCTTTCCATAAATGATGAAATCGAAAAACTACGCTTAAGCACGACCTCTTCCCTTTTAAGCGGAAGAAGAGATGTAATCGTGGTCGCCTCGGTTTCCTGCCTGTATGGTATTGGTAACCCGGTAGAGTTTCGTAAAAATGTGGTTTCCATTGAACGGGATATGGAAATCTCCAGAACAAAATTTCTGCACAGCCTGGTGCAAAGCTTATATTCCAGAACGGAAGCTGAATTTGTTCACGGAAATTTCAGAATAAAAGGGGATACCGTTGATGTTTTCCCTAGTTACGCAGATAATGCGTTCAGAATTCATTTTTTTGGTGATGAGATTGAAGATATCGAAGCTTTTGATCCTGCTACCAATGATGTTATCGAAAAATATGAGCGCTTGAATATATATCCTGCCAATATGTTCGTGACATCGCCTGATGTTCTTCAGAATGCGATTAGAAACATTCAGGACGACCTGGTGAAACAAGTCGACTATTTTAGGGATATCGGAAAACATCTTGAAGCAAAAAGACTGGACGAAAGAACTAATTTTGATTTAGAGATGATTCGCGAACTGGGTTATTGTTCTGGGATCGAAAATTACTCGAGATATCTTGATGGTCGCCAACCCGGCACACGTCCTTTCTGTCTTTTAGATTACTTCCCGGATGATTTCTTAATGGTGGTAGACGAATCTCACGTTACCATTCCCCAAGTTCATGCTATGTATGGAGGTGACCGTTCCCGTAAAGAAACTTTAGTAGATTATGGTTTTAGGCTTCCCGCCGCAATGGATAACCGTCCGCTGAAATTTGAGGAATTCGAAATACTTCAAAATCAGGTGATTTATGTAAGTGCTACTCCGGCTGATTACGAACTTCAGAAAAGTGAAGGGGTTTATGTAGAACAGGTAATTCGACCAACCGGACTTTTGGATCCGGTGATTGAAGTTCGCCCAAGTCAAAACCAGATCGACGATTTGATCGAAGAAATTCAAATACGGGTTGAAAAGGATGAACGTACGTTAGTGACTACCTTAACCAAAAGAATGGCGGAAGAACTGGCCAAATACCTGACCAGGATCGATATTCGTTGTAGGTATATTCACAGTGATGTAGACACTCTGGAACGTGTAGAAATTATGCAGGATTTACGTCGTGGACTTTTTGATGTGCTTATTGGGGTTAACCTGTTACGAGAAGGGCTGGATCTCCCTGAAGTTTCTCTAGTGGCAATAATTGATGCCGACAAAGAAGGCTTTCTAAGAAGTAATCGTTCTTTAACCCAGACCATAGGACGTGCCGCAAGAAATGTAGAAGGGAAAGCAATTTTGTATGCTGACAAAATTACGGACAGTATGCAAAAAACCATGGATGAAACCGAATATCGACGTACCAAGCAAATGAATTATAATAAAGCTCATAATATTATGCCAAAGCCTTTGGTTAAAAAATTAGAGTCTTCTACGCTTGTTAAGAAAAAGCTTGAAATATTTGAAGGTGACAACAAGCCTCCAATGCAAGCTGCCGAAGAAGAAGGAGCTTATCTAACAAAACCTCAGATCGACAAAAAAATCCGGGAAAAGCGTAAACAAATGGAAACTGCCGCTAAAGAACTTGACTTTATGGAAGCTGCCCGATTACGTGATGAAATTAAGATATTACAGGATAAATTAAAGGATTTAGCATAACACGCCTTTATAATTAACATATAAAACATTGACTCATAGCGTTTTAATTTTTATTTTTAAATAAAAATTAGTTCCCCAGAAACCTCTAGCTTTTTAGCAACCTAAAATTTATTGCTATGAAAAGTTATGTATCAGTATTATCATTTTTTTTAGTTGTCTTTTCCACCCCGGCTCAGGTAGGTATCAATACAGAAGAACCAAAGGCAAGGTTAGAGATAAAAAGTTCAGATACCGAGGATCCTTTAAATACCGATGGAATTTTGATTCCGCGTATTTCAAGGTTTCCCTCAGATGATCCTACGACAGATCAAAATGGCATGATGGTTTTTCTTGCTACTACTATTCCGGATTACTCAAAGGGATTTTATTTCTGGAATGCTGAAGAATCTTCCTGGTTTCCTATTCAGGGTAATTCTTCCAAAGCTAATTTTTATGAAGCCAAAAAAGAAACTTCGCCAGAAAACATAGCCTCCTCCATTTATCGTAAAGGTAATATTGGTATTGGTACTGATGATATCGAGGCTAAACTACAAATTGACATTGTTGCCAATAGTGATGAAGATATCAAAAAAGGAATGAAAATAGACAATCAAAATTCTGAAGAAAATAACCTGACGACTTATGGTATCGAGAATATCAACCGAAGCTTAACCAACGGCACAAAATATGGAATTAAAAACAATGTAAGCGGATCCGGATCGGGAATTCATTATGGAATATTTAATGAAACATTTCAAAGTACAGGAACAAACGATATCTATGGAATTTTTAATCGTGTAGGTCGTACGTACGGAGCAAAAAGCAACAATTACGGAGTGTATTCTGAAATTGGAAGTTCTACAGCTCAGGGAAATATTTACGGAATTTACAGTAAAGCGCAGGGTGATCGCAATGCCAATATTTTTGCCGGCTACTTTGCGGGTCGCCTGGGAATTGGAGCTACTCCTTCCACAGAATACGTTTTCCCCTCTGAAAAAGCAAAGGAAGAAATGGTATTGGCACTCTCTGAAAATGGAATAATGCGATGGCGACCACCTACCTATTATCCATATGTTTCCTCTACCAGTACTACGGGAACATTTACTATTGAAGATCATCTGGGAATCCTAAGAATAAATGATAATCTAAGTTCGGTTCAGCTTCCAGAAGCCTCTAAGCATAAAGGAAGAACTATAATCTTAGTATCCTGGCCCACTACTTCAGATAAACCTTTGTCTTTTATAGATGGGGATGATTTATTTGATGTTACCACCAACAGTAAAGTTACAAGTATTGAAAGAGGAACAGTACTTACGATTTTAAGTGCAGGGAACAGATGGCTTGTCATTAATAAATACCAATGAATGAAAAAAGCTAAATCTTAAGATTTAGCTTTTTAATATACTTGTTTCCCAGGCTGTTAAACTTTACTGGCAAAAAGACTAACATCTTCCTCTGTGATTTCTGCTCCTCCCAAGATCAATAGTCGCTCTACAACATTTCGTAATTCTCTAATATTCCCTGTCCAGTTGTATTCTTTAAGCTGATTAAGCGCCGCTTGAGTAAAGGTTTTTTTATTTGTCCCCTGCTCACTGGCAATTTTTTCGGAAAAGTACTCTACCAGTAGAGGAATATCTTCCCTACGATTGTTTAAAGAAGGAACTTCTATCAAAATTACCGCAAGCCGGTGGTACAAATCCTCTCTAAACTTTTTATCTTCAATTTCTTTTTTCAGATCCTTATTGGTAGCTGCGACTACACGTACATCTACCTTGATATCCTTATCGCTACCAACGCGTGAAATCTTATTTTCCTGCAAAGCCCTTAATACCTTAGCCTGAGCAGAAAGACTCATATCTCCGATTTCATCCAGAAAAATGGTTCCTCCATTCGCTGCTTCAAATTTACCAGCTCTATCTTTATTTGCTGAAGTAAAAGCTCCCTTTACGTGTCCAAAAAGTTCGCTCTCTATAAGTTCTGATGGAATCGCGGCACAATTCACTTCGATCATCGGCCCTTTGGATCGTTCACTTTTCTGGTGAATCCAATGCGCCACAAGTTCTTTCCCGGTTCCGTTAGCCCCGGTTACTAAAACACGTGCATCTGTAGGAGCAACTTTTTCAATAATTTCCTTAATCCTATTGATCTCTTCAGACTCCCCAATCATCTGAAAGTTTTTGCCTACTTTCTTCTTAAGCCGTGCATTTTCCTGCACCAGTTGTTTTCGGTCTAAGGCATTACGAACAGCATTCAGCAATCGGTTTAAATCAGGCGGTTTGGAAATATAATCGAAAGCCCCCATCCTCATGGTTTGCACGGCAGTATCAAGATCTCCATGCCCCGAAATCATCACAAAGGGAATTTCAGGCTTAATTTTACTGGTCGCTTCCAATACCTCTACACCATCCATTTTTGGCATTTTGATATCACAAAGTACCAGATCATAATCTTCTTTTTTGATTAATTCCATCCCAACCAAACCATCTTCGGCTTCGGTAACGTTATAATCTTTATTTTCTTCGTTTAGAATTTTAACAAGCACCCGTCTTATGGCTGCTTCATCTTCTATTAATAATATTTTAGACATTAAAATACGCTAAATTTAAGTCCGCCACGCGCATAGAATGTGTTTACAGAATTAATAGTATAAACATCATTTCTATCTACATCGCGCAAACGAATATCATTCATAATTGTATGACCGGCATAAACATATAGTCCTAGATGTTCAGTAATGCTATATTCATATCCCAAACCAGCTAATATGACGGTCATAGACATACTATCGGCCAAAGCGGTACTATCCTGAACTGACGGGGTAATATCAAAATTGTCCTGAACATTGGCATAAAAGCCATCTAAAGTTACAAAAGCCTGCAGAACATTACGGTTGTTAGCGTGATATTTTAAGTTAGTTTTAGGAACTCCCAACATATACGACCATTTAGGATGAAATTTCTTATAATAATGCGCCACAGGCAACGGGAATGGAAAACCAGTAGTCGTGGAATAATGTAATCCAAAAATTATACGGGTTGGTTTAAGTATATCTTCTCCTTTTTTAATCTTGATAAAATATACTGCTCCTTCATAAATGATATCATCACTTAGTAGGTGGTTAGTCGAAAAGTTAGAAGCTGCCTTTGCCCCTGTTTGCAAGCCCATTCTCCAGTCATTATTTAAATGAAAAACATAAGCTAAAGTTGCAGTAATGGACTGAAACCGATCTAAATGAAATGTTTCAAAAGAAGTATCATCATAAAATTTAAAATTTACATTTCGATATTCTATCCCTGGCACTAAATAACTACCTTCTTTCTTCAATTTTATGGGAAAATTGAAAAAAGTTCTAAACCTCCTAAACGAATTATCAGAATCAGATTGGGGAAAATAAGTAAATTCTATCCGTGCCAGATCTGTTAATTGTGCTTTTGCCGAGAATCCAAAAAATAGCAAAAAGAATAGCACTAAAATACTTCTAAAAGTGTTTTTCATGTTAGTCAGTTTTTGGTTGATTCGGGGTATGGATTAAATGAACATCGCGTTGTGGGAAAGGGATGCTTATGCCATTTTGCCTAAAACTATCGTCGATTTTAAAACGTAATTCACTTTTTATTTTTGGATCGGTAAAACTATCACCGATGTAAAAATACACTCCAAACAATAAAGCTGAATCCCCAAAATCTTCAAAAAGCACAAAAGGTTTTGGGGTTTTAAGCACTCCTTTTTGCTTATCCACACAATCCAAAAGTAGTGTTTTGACCTTTTGGGTATCACTCCCATAAGCTACGCCCACATTTACACATTCTCTGGTGGTACGATGATTTTGGGTATAATTATATACCGTATCACTTATAAATTTATGATTAGGTATAATCATTACTTTATCATCTCTGGTAAGCGCTCTGGTTGTCCTTAATTTAATTTCGAAAACTCTGGCAACTTTATTATCTATTTCTATTATATCACCTACCAATAAGGATTTATCTAAAATGATAAAAATCCCCCCTATAATATCCTGGAAAAGTTCTTGTAAGGCTAAACCTACTCCAACGAATAAAGCGGCTGAAGCGGTTAGTAAAATCGAAATATCAACCCCACTTGAGCTTAGGGTAATTAAAATTACAATAAGATAAACTACGTACTTTACAAACTTAAAAGCACTTATAAACTTTAATTTGTCCTCGTTTAAAAGTTTACCCGCAATAAAATTACGTATAAGCCTGAGAATAACAGAGGTTAAAATAAATACAAAAATCACCAGTAAAACCACACCTACGGTGAGTTTAAATGGCTGACTAAGCAGGTTAAAGTTTAAAAACTCTTTTATACTTCCCCAAATATCCTGCTCTAATACTTCTGAAATCTGATTGGCCGTTTCGTTTTGCATTCTAATATTTAAGCCACTTATAAATTTCTTTATAACTAGCTTTCTTACCATACATTAAAATACCAACACGGTATATTTTTGCTGCTATCCATACCACTGCCGTATTGGTTAGCAGCAATATAAGAATAGATAGGGAAATTTCCCACCATGGTACTCCAAATGGGATACGCATTAACATAACTATAGGAGAAGTTAAAGGAATCATTGAGAAAATCGTACTTACCGTCCCATGGGGATTTTCTATTACCGCAAAAAATCCAACATAAATCCCAAGCATCAATGGGATAATAACCGGTAGCATAAATTGTTGCGTATCGGTCTCGCTATCTACCGCTGCACCGATAGAAGCATAGATTGCACTATATAAAAAATAGCCGCCTAAAAAATAGATCAGGAAATAAACAATTAAACTAAAGATTGGTAGGTTAAGCACATCGGCAACCAATTGGTTCACTTCAGGAATATTTAATTGATGTGTATCTATCTGGCCGGGTTGTGCATTCATTAAATCAATACCAAAATACAATCCGGCTATCGTATATAGAATTCCGCCTAAAATGACCCATACCGTAAATTGTGTGATTCCTGCCAATGAGGTGCCCAGTACTTTCCCTAACATTAATTGTATAGGTTTTACTGAAGACACTATAATTTCAATTATTCGGTTTGTTTTTTCTTCAATAACAGATCGCATCACCATATTCCCATAGATGATAATAAACATCATCAATAAGTATCCGGCCGCACCTCCAAAAAACATTCGGAGATAATTCGCCATTTTCGAGGTTGTTTCTCCGGAAAAATTCTGAATTTCTACATCGACCTTTGTTTTTACAGCATCGATCTGTGCTACATCTATACCACGTTGAATCAGCTCATTTCTTTGTAATTTATTGGAAATGATTTTTTCTATATTCTGAACCGTTCCCAAACCGGGAGATTCTTCCCCAAAAAATTCTACCTTTCCCGTAAGATCATAATTATTGTCGGCTCTCGGAATATGTATAAGTCCGTAATATTCACTCTCACGGACGATTTTCTTGGCTTCCTCTAAAGTTTTATCAGAGAAATTTAAATATTGAAGATTTTCATCATCCTGAAATTCTTTTAGAAATAAACCAGTTTCATCGTGCAGTCCAATAATATGCTGTTCACTACTATTCAGCATACTTAAATAAGCAATTAAAGCAAACATTCCTACCAGTATAAGCGGACTAAGAAATGTCATTACGATAAAAGTTTTATTACGAACTCTCGCTAAATATTCCCGCTGAATGATAAGTTTTAAACTACGCATTATGAGTAACCGTTTTGATGAAAATATCGTTTACCGAAGGAATCACTTCTACAAAATGATTGATCCTTGCTTTGGTTAATAAATACTGAATTAAATCATTAGGATTTTCGTGAGGTTGTAACTGAATACTTACTTTAAGATCATCATTAATACTCTTAAAATGAGCTGCACCTACCTTAAATTTTTCCTGAAGCTCGGCCATTAAAGCTGCTTCGTGTTCGCTCTCTAATCCTACTTCAAAAGTATTGTTTTTATATTCTTTTTTTATTTCAGAAACCTTACCATCCAATAATTTATTAGACTTATTGATAAGCGCCATATAATCACAAAGTTCTTCTACGCTTTCCATACGATGTGTTGAAAATAAAATTGTAGCGCCTTTTTCTTTTAATTCTAAGATCTCACGTTTTATGATATTAGCGTTTACGGGATCAAAACCACTAAAAGGTTCATCAAAAATTAACAATTTTGGATTATGAAGCACCGTAATTACAAATTGTACTTTTTGCGCCATTCCTTTAGAAAGTTCCTGGATTTTCTTATCCCACCATCCGGTAATTTCCAGTTTCTCAAACCAGTATTGCAATCGTTGCTTAGCTTCAGCCTTAGAAAGTCCTTTCAACCTGGCCAAATAGAGCGCCTGTTCCCCTACTTTCATAGACTTATACAATCCGCGTTCCTCGGGCAGATAACCAATGTGCTGTATATCTTCTGGATGCAAAGGTCTTCCATCAAGATATACCTGGCCTTCATCTGGCATCGTTATCTGATTGATTATCCTGATGAATGTGGTTTTTCCTGCACCATTAGGGCCTAACAAACCAAAGACACTCCCTTTAGGTATGGTGATCGATACATTATTTAGTGCAGTGTAACCTCCAAATCGTTTATAGATGTTCTCTGCAACCAAAAGATTTTCCATAAAATAACTTTAGAGGTGTAAAGATATTCAAATACTATTACAGACTTGAAAATTGGTCTGGATAATTTATAAATTCAGCTTTAGGTATAAAAAAACTTCCTTAGTGTAAGGAAGCTTATGAATGTTTTAAAATTTATTTTTTAATAACTGGTAGCAAAATAGTCTGTTGGGGTTACCAGTTGATCGATCACATGAATAATTCCGTTCTTAGATTCGATATCGCTGGCTATGATATTTGCACCCCCAATGGCTACATGTTGGCCATTCAGCTCAGTATTAATTTTAATCGATTTATCTCCAGAAACCGTAATGACTTGCGAGCTATTAAACTCATTTTTAAGCACTTTTTGAGGAATGATATAGTGCTTTACAAATTCTACTAATTTTATCTTATTTTCAGGATTCGTAAGTTGAGACAACTCCCCTAGTTTCATATCTTCGAAAGCCTGATTCGTAGGCAAGAAAATAGTATAACCTTCTACATATTCTACCGATGTATCTAATCCTGAAGCTTTAAGAAAAGTTAGAAACGTAGAAAACCTGCTGTCCATTTCAGCCAATTCTACGATAGTATACTCGTTAGTATCATCCACCATTTCAAAGAATTTCTCTTCCTGTGCATAGGTGAGGGTAGTTAATAATATAACTACAACAGATAGAATCAAATTTTTCTTTTTCATAATTTTCGTTTTTGATTTTTTTGAAAATTACTAAAGAACGTACCTGATTACAAACTGTTTAAAACAGGTTTAGAAAAGGTTTAACGGCGATGTTAAAAAACAAAACCCACCCTTAATTTAATTAAGGATGGGAAAAAAATTGCTATGAAAAAGAAAAATTATCACTAAAAGTCTTAGTGAGAATCAAATATATAAATTTTTTCTTAAAATAAAAGTTCTAAGAAAACATATCTTTAACTTTTTCAAAAAATGATTTATCGCTCTTTTCGGGATTCGGCTGAAAGTTCTCATCATTCGCCATTTTCTCGAAAAACTCTTTTTGATCTTTAGTTAAGGTTTTTGGGGTCCACACATTTACATGAACCAGCAAATCACCTTTACCATAACCGTTTAAACTATTTACACCTTTACCACGAAGCCTTAAAATTTTTCCGGATTGCACACCTGGTTCAATTTTAATTCTCACCTTTCCGTTTACGGTTTGGATTTCTTTAGATGCGCCAAGAGCAGCTTCAGAAATACTTATATAAAGATCATAATGCAGGTTATCACCTTCTCTTTGCAAACTTTCATGAGCTTTCTCTTCGATAGCTACTAAAAGATCTCCAGGAATTCCATTTCCAGGAGCTTCATTCCCTTTACCAGAGACTTTTAGTTGCATTCCATCTTCTACGCCGGCAGGAATTTTAATAGAAACCATTTCTTCCTGAACTTTCAATCCCTGTGCATCTGCATCTGCCGGTTTTTGATCGATCATTTGCCCACTACCACCACAGGTAGTACAGGGGGAAGCAGTTTGCATTCTACCTAAAATCGTGTTGGTCACGCGGGTTACTTGTCCTGTACCATTACAGGTAGAACAGGTTTTATAAGTAGTTCCAGGCGCCTGAACTTTACGCTTTACTTTAATTTTTTTCTCTACTCCATTAGCTATTTCTTCTAACGTAAGCGCTACCCGAATTCTTAAATTACTTCCCTTTGCGCGACGTTGACCGCCACCGCCAAAGCCACCAAAACCTGAGAATCCGCCGCCAAAGCCGCCGCCAAAGATATCGCCAAACTGGCTGAATATGTCATCCATATTCATACCACCCCCGCCGCCAAAGCCACCGCCTTCAAAGGCCTGATGTCCAAATCGGTCGTATTTAGCTCTTTTTTCTTCGTTTCCTAATACCTCGTAAGCCTCAGCTGCTTTCTTAAATTTATTTTCGGCCTCATTGTCACCCGGATTTTTATCTGGGTGATATTTGATCGCCATCTTGCGATAGGCTTTCTTGATTTCAGCTGCCGAAGCACCTTTGCTTATTCCTAATATGTCGTAATAATCCTCTTTCATGGTCTAAGTTTACTTTTAAAAGTTGTACTCCCTACTTACCGGTAACAACTTTTGGATAACGAATAATACGCTCTCCTAATCTATATCCTCGCTCCACAACATCTACAATCTTCCCTTTAAGATCGTCATTGGGAGCAGGAATTTGCGTTATGGCTTCATGAATATCGGCATCAAAAGTGTCTCCACTTTCAACTTCGACAGGTTCCAAGCCTTTATTTTTTAGTGTTTCTCTGAACTTATTATGAATAAGCTCTACCCCTTTTAAAAGATTTTTGTCTTCAGTCTTATTGATCTCAACTAAAGCCCTGTCAAAATCATCTAAAACTGGCAACATAGCAAGCATTACTTCCTGATTGGCAGTTTTAAAAAGTTCTAAACGTTCTTTGGAGGTTCGCTTTTTATAATTTTCAAATTCAGCAAAAAGACGTAAAAACTTATCTTTT
>CERQ01119278.1_pt1 | contig 46432 bp, 31 predicted proteins | sample 530711 | NCBI WGS metagenome assembly CERQ01 (sample SAMEA2620882, study PRJEB7988) | marine metagenome | biome: marine biome (ENVO:00000447); feature: mesopelagic zone (ENVO:00000213); material: "saline water (ENVO:00002010), including plankton (ENVO:xxxxxxxx)" | depth 850 m | reverse complement strand
GTATTGGCTTCACCCGCCACAGCCGCCGATGGACGAAATCGTGATCGACCAGCGGGAGTTCGATCATTTGAAGACCTTGTGGGAGGCGCAGTGGAAACGCGAACCGTCCCCGCAGGACGTGCAGGCGATCATCGACCGCCATGTCCGCAAGGAAGTGTTCTATCGCGAAGGGCTGCGCCTGAATCTCGACAAGAATGACGAGATCATCAAGCGCCGGCTTGCGCAGAAGATGGAAGCGGTGGCGGGCGATCTTGGCAGGCTGATGAAGCCGGCCACCGACGATGATTTGCGCGCTTTCCTGCGTGATCATCCAGAGCTTTTCCGAGTGCCCCAATCCTATGCGTTCCAGCAGGTGTTGTTTCTTCCGACCGAGCGCCGGCAGGCTGCTGCAACACTGGCTTCCTTGCGCGGCGGTGGCTCTGTCCCTGCGACCAGCGAGGCCCGGTTGGGAGTGCCGAATGTCTGGCCGGAGACGACCTCTATCGATCTGGCCAATGCCTTTGGCGATGGCTTTCCAGTCCAATTGGCTGCCTTGCCACTTGGCGAATAGGCGGGGCCGGTCGAGTCCGGATACGGGCTCCATCTTATCCGCATCGACAAGCGCGACGCTGCCCATATGCCGGATTTCGCTGCCGTGAAGTCCTTGGTGCAGCGGGAATATGAATATCAGGCGCAATTGAATGCCGAGGATGCGACCTTCCAGAGCCTGCTCGCAAACTACAAAGTTCGCGTCACCGCCAAGGACGTTCCCGAAGAGCTTCGCACGGCGATGGCTGGCCGATGACGATGCAGGCCAATAGACAGCATATGCCAACGATGCTGTGGCGCGCCCTAGTGCTGGCGCTGATGATGTTTACGTTCCGCGTTGCAGGCGCAGAGGCACATGAAATCCGCACTGCCTTCCTGCAAGTGCGAGAAATCGCGCCGGACCGTTATGACGTTCTCTGGAAGGTGCCGCGCACCGACGACACTGTGCTGGACATCACGCCACGTTTCGATTCCTCGTTCGAGTTGGAAGAAACCGAAGACGGGGCGCTGGTCGATGGTTTCGTCGTATTCCATTATCGCCTTGCCGGCACCCGATCACTGGGCGGCACAGAACTGCGGATCAACGGGTTGGAGCGCTCCACCGTTGATGCTTTGGCAGAGATCGATCTGCTGGACGGTCGTCGCCACAGCTATCTCCTGCAGCCGACCAATGCGGCGGTTACGATCGAGACCGAACCGTCGTTCTGGACGGTGGCGCGCAGCTATATCGTGCTGGGGGTCGAGCATATATTGCTAGGCTTCGATCATCTGCTTTTCGTGCTGGCGCTCGTCATCATCACGCGCGGCGCCGTGCGGATCGTAAAGATGATCACGGCCTTCACCGTCGCACACAGCGTCACGCTCAGCCTTGCGGTGCTGGGCTATGTCGATGTGCCGGGACCGCCGGTGGAGGCGACTATCGCGCTCAGCATCGTTTTCCTCGCGGTCGAGATTTTGCGCACATTGGACGGCAAGGAGACGTTGACCAGTCGCAAACCCTGGCTGGTCGCACTTATCTTCGGGCTGCTGCATGGCTTTGGCTTCGCGGGTGCATTGTCGGAACTCGGTCTGCCACAAAGTGCCATTCCGCTCGCACTTGCCAGCTTCAACATCGGGGTGGAATTGGGGCAGCTGGCATTCGTGGGCGTGGTGCTGATTGTCATGCGCCTGCTGGCGCTGCAGTCCGATTGGCCGATGGCTACGCGCAAGCTGGCGCCTTATGCCATCGGGACGATCAGCATGTTCTGGGTGATCGACCGGATCTCGGCCTTCGCCTGAACTGCGTGTCGGGGGTTCGTGTCCCCCTCCGCTACCGTTTCGCACAGGTTGCTTTTTGCCTAGCGGACCCGTGTCATGACGGAAAATCTTTTCGTTCAGGGTAATAAACCTAAGCGGGCAACCCGCCGGTCTGGCGAAGCGCCTCTCCAAGGGCGAGCGCCGCAGAGGTCGCAAGGTTCATCGAACGAACTTCTGCTCGCATCGGTATTCTGACCCGTTCCTGGCAGGCCTCTGCAACATGCTGCGGAACGCCTGCGCTTTCCTTTCCGAAAAGCAGTGTGTCGCCGGTTTGAAACTGGAACTCATAGGCCGATTGACTGGCTTTCGTCGTGAACAGCACCAGCCTTTCCGGGCGCGCTTCCGCGATAAAGGCATTGAATCCGGAATGGCGCACGATATCGACGTGATCGATGTAATCCATGGCGGTCCGCCTGACGCGCCGGTCGTCCCATTCGAATCCCATCGGCTCGATCAGATGTATCGTCGCCCCGAAACAGGCGCCGAGCCTGAGGACGGCGCCGACGTTTCCGGCAATTTCGGGTTCGAACAGGGCGATGCGCATAGAGGCCGATTGGCGCGGCCGCGCGCGATACGCAAGCGCCGGATCGCGCGCGAGATGGAAGTCGTCGATATGGCGTGTTAATCGCTGTCGGACTTCAAGACATAAGGGACGGGATTTCTGATGACCGAGCATAATCTGGAAACGATGACGGTGCACGCCGGATGCGAACCCGATCCGGCGACTAACGCACGGATCACGCCCATCTACCAGACGGCCAGCTATGTGTTCGACAGCACCGAACATGCCGCGGATCTGTTCGCCCTCAAGCAGTTCGGCAATATCTATTCGCGGATCATGAACCCGACCAACGACGTTCTGGAAAAGAAGATCGCGGCGCTCGAAGGCGGGGTCGGCGCGCTTGGCGTGGCAAGCGGCCATGCGGCGCAGCTTATCGCGTTCTTCACGCTGATGGCACCGGGCTGCAATATCGTCGCCGCGCGCAAGCTGTACGGGGGCTCGCTCAACCAGATGGGTGAGGCGTTCCGCAAGTTCGGCTGGGAAACCCGCTTCGTCGACGCCGACGATCCTGAGAATATTCGCGCGGCAATCGACGCCGACACGCGCTGCGTCTTTGTCGAAAGCCTTGCCAATCCCGGCGGCGTGGTCACCGATATCGCGGCCATCGCCGACATCGCCCATAAAGGCGGCGTTCCCCTGATCGTCGACAACACGATGGCAACGCCCATGCTGTGCCGTCCTTTCGAGCATGGCGCGGATATCGTCACGCACTCGACCACCAAGTTCCTCAACGGGCATGGCAATGCCGTGGGCGGCCTTATCGTTGATTCCGGTAAGTTCGACTGGAAGGCGCACGGGGACAAGTTCGCCAGCCTGACCCAGCCGAACGGATCCTATCACGGCGCGGTGCTGGCCGATGCGCTTGAGCCGATCGGGCCGATCGCGTTCATCATCGCCTGCCGGGTGCTGGGGCTGCGCGACCTCGGCCCCGCGATGGCGCCGCAGAACGCATGGCTTGCGCTTACGGGGATGGAGACGCTGGCGCTGCGCATGGAGCGGCATTGCGACAATGCGCTGGCCGTCGCGAAATGGCTGGAGCAGCACGAGAAGATCGAATGGGTCTCCTATGCCGGGCTTGATGGCAATCCGTACAAGCCGCTGGCCGACAAATATCTTGGTGGCCGGGGCGGCGCGGTTTTCACCTTCGGCGTCAAGGGCGGTTTCGAGGCGGGCGTGAAGCTGGTTTCCAGCGTCAAGCTGTTCAGCCATCTGGCCAATATCGGCGATACGCGCTCCCTGATCATCCACCCGGCCTCGACCACGCACAGCCAGTTGGAAGGCGAAGAGCTGATCGCAGCGGGCGCAGGCCCCGATGTCGTGCGGATCTCCGTGGGGATCGAGCACATCGACGACATTATTGCCGATTTGGACACGGCGCTGAAAAATCTTTGATGCCTTCGCGCCCAGCGAAGCCTCACAGATCCGCGTCAAGCTGAAGGAAACCGACCTTAAGCGCCGGTTTACCTGTGACGTCTACGCTCCGAGCCGATTTCAACTCGGGACGCGCTTGCCATGGCTGACATTCAGGATCTGGCTAAACTCGATGGCAGCGAGGTGCAAAGCTCGCTTCCGGAACTGATGGGCGCGTTTTCATTCGCGCTCGATCTTACCGAGGGGCAACCGGAAGGGCACAGCCTTAGGGCTTGCTGGATCGCCATGCAGCTTGGCGAGCGGCTCGGTGCAAGCCGGGATGACCTGCGCAATATCTATTACGCGGCCATGCTGAAGGATCTGGGGTGTAGCAGCAACGCGGCCCGCGTGGCAGAGGTCTATCTGACCGACGATCGCAGCTTCAAACATGATTTCAAGCTGATCGGCGACGGCATCGGCCCTGCGCTGCGATTTGTCTTTGCCAAGACCGGGCGCGGGGAATCGCTGTTGCGGCGCGGCACCGCGATCGTGAACATCCTGCGGAACGGACCGCAAATCGTCGATGACATGATCGAGGCGCGCTGCACTCGCGGTGCCGAGATTGCGCGGTTGCTGCGTTTCCCCGAGGAGGTCGCGCAGGCGATCTATTCGCTGGACGAGCATTGGGACGGCGGCGGTCGGCCAGCCGGCCTCAAGGCCGGCGACATCCCGCTCGCATCCCGCATCGCGCTGCTGTCACAGGTTGCGGATGTTTTCTTCACCAATGCAGGACCGCAGGCTGCACAGGCCGAAGTCGAACGATTGTCCGGAAGCTGGCTGGATCCCCGAATGTGCGAGGCTTTCTCTGCATTGAGCAAGGACGAGCGTTTCTGGAGCATGCTTGCGGATCCCGACCTCGCTATGCATGTGGTCACGCTGCTGCCCGAAGAAATGGGCATTCCCGTCGATGAAAAATTCCTTGACGACATCACCGCCGCCTTTGGGCGGGTGATCGACGCGAAAAGCCCGTTCACATCGGGTCACAGCCAGCGGGTCGGCGAATACGCCATGCTGGTCGGCGAGGCGCTTGGGCTGGACGAAGCGCAATTGCGCTCGTTGCGCAGGGCAGCCATGCTGCACGACGTGGGCAAGCTGGGCGTCAGCAGCCAGATACTCGAAAAGCCGGGCAAGCTTGAGGACGACGAATGGAACGCAATGCGCAGTCACGCCCTGCGCACGGCCGAGATATTGGGCCGGATCGCGCCCATGCGGGACATGGCGCACATCGCCGCCTCGCATCATGAGCGTCTCGACGGGAAAGGCTATCCCCTAGGTCTCGACGAAAGCCAGCTTGCGCTGGAAGCGCGGATCATCACTGTCTGCGATTTTTTCGACGCCCTTACGGCGGACCGCCCCTACCGCTCGGCTCTCTCCGTGGATGAGGCTTTTGCGATCATGGAAAAGGAGGCGGGCAGGGCAATCGATCCCAGATGCCTTTCGACCTTGCGCGAGGCGCTGGACGCGCCCCTGTAGCGAGCTGGATCGCCAATCTTGCCGATTGGTTATCCCTAAGTCATCTTCTGCCCAAGAGCGACCTCGTCATGACATCCGTCGAACCGTGCTTTTGCATGTTCGAAACCCGTTGCGTCACGCGGACCGCCTGTTAGCCTTGTAACAACCGACAATGGGGGGACGAATTTTATGACAGGTCGCATTTCTCGTTTCGTGGCAGCCGCGCTTCTCGTGTCCGCCGCCATGCCAGCCAACGCGGAAACGCCCGATCGCGAGAAGATCGCCGGCGTGGTCGAGGCGCAGCACGACAACACGATCGAGGCTCTGAGGAACTGGATTGCCCTCCCGACCATCGCGGCGGAAAAGCGCAATACGCCGCAGGGCGCCGAATATATGAAACAGCTGGCGCTGGACGCAGGTTTCCAGCAGGCGAAGATCATCCCCACCGACGGCGTCCCGGCAGTGTTCGCGACGTTGGACGCAGGCGCCGACACGACGCTCGGCCTCTATTTCATGTATGACGTCAAGCAGTTCGATCCCGCCGAATGGGACAACCCGCCCCTCGAAGGAAAACTTGTCGAGCGGGAAGGCGAGGGGCTGACGATGGTCGGACGCGGCGCGGTCAACCAGAAGGGGCCGGAAATGGCCTTCCTCGCCGCGATAAAGGCGATCCAGGCCAGCGGCAAGAAACTGCCCGTCAATCTCGTCCTTGTGGCGGAGGGCGAGGAGGAGGTCGCCTCCACTCATTTCGATCAGGTCGTGGCCGTTCCCGAAGTGCGTGAGGCGCTTTCGCGCAGTATCGGCGTCTTCATCCCTTCCGCCGCGCAGAGCGAGGACGGCAGCGCGAATATCACGCTGGGCGCCAAGGGCGCGGTGGAATTCCAGCTGGTCGTCGGCGGGGAAACATCCGACAAATATCCCAAAACGGACATCCATTCATCGAACCACGCCCGGATCGAAAACCCAGCATGGCGGCTGGTCAAGGCGCTGGACACGCTGGTCGCCGATGACGGCCATACGCCCGCGATCGACGGATGGTTCGAGAATGTGCGCCCCTTGACCGAACGGCAGAAGCAGCTGATCGCCGAAGGAGCCAAGATGAACCCCGAGCAGGCGGAGAAGGACCTGCTGGGCGTCGGCCGCTGGATCGACGACGAGCCTTATGTCACCAGCCTTGAAAGGTTCTATTCGCAGCCGACCGTCAATATTCAGGGCCTTGTCGCGGGCTATACCGGAACCGGCGGCAAGACCGTGCTGCCCGGCCGCGCAGAGGCCAAGCTGGAATTCCGGCTGGTCCCCGCAATGACCAAGGACGAAGCGGTCAGCAAGCTGAAGGCGCATCTGGCCAAGCGCGGTTTCGACGATGTGCAGGTCACCGTTTCGGGCGGATATGGTCCCAATGAAACCGACGAGGACAGCGTGCTGATCCGCGCGCAGAAGGCGCTGTTCGAAAAGGACGGCATTCCCTATTCGATCAGGCCGCGCAATGCGGGTAGCTGGCCGGGCGTGATCTTCAACGGGCCGCCGCTCAACCTTCCCGCATCGCAGTTCGGGCTGAGCCGTGGCGGCGGTGCGCATGCGCCGAACGAATGGTTCCTGATCGACAGCAGCGATCCCAAGGTCAACGGTCTGGACGAGGCAACGATGGCCTATGTCGACTATCTCTACGTGATCAGCGAGGAGGCGGCGAAAACCGCGCAATAGGCGCCGCTTCGCTGCACACAGGCATTCTGCCGCCCGATCGGTCCAGCCATAGGATCGATCGGGGGCGTCTTCCCGATTATCGGATGCGCCGGATGGTCAATCGAATGGTTCGATGACAGGCGTCAATTTCTTTCGCTTTCACGATCAACTGTCTTTCGTCTAGCACTATGGTCGTTGCGCTGCGACGCATCGAACCAGGGGAGACATTGCTGTGAAGATTGCCGTTCGAACCGTGCTGCTTGCCAGTGCTCTGGGTCTTTCATTGCCCGCATATGCGCAGGTCGAAAACGAAACCGTGACCGAGCAGGCGGGCCCCGTCCCGACAAGGCCCGGCGGAATGACCAACGAGGACTGGTGGCCGATGCGCCTCGACCTCAGCGCGCTGCGTCAGCATGAGGCGACCAAGGCCAATCCATACGGTCCCGATTACGATTACGCCGAAGAGTTCGGCAAGCTCGACCTTGCGGCCGTCAAGGAAGACATCCGCAAGACGCTGACCACCTCTCAGCCGTGGTGGCCCGCCGATTACGGGCATTACGGCCCGTTCTTCATCCGCATGGCATGGCACAGCGCCGGCACCTATCGCGTCGGCGACGGGCGCGGCGGCAGCGACGGCGGCGAACAGCGCTTCGATCCGCTGAACAGCTGGCCCGACAATGTCAGCCTCGACAAGGCGCGCCGTCTCGTCTGGCCGATCAAGCAGAAATACGGCCGCGCGCTGTCATGGGGCGATCTGATGGTGCTGACCGGCAATGTCGCGCTTGAGGACATGGGGTTCCAGACCGTCGGTTTCGCGGGCGGACGCGTCGACGCCTGGCAGCCCGACATGGTGTATTGGGGCCCAGAGACCGAGATGCTGGGGCATGAGCGGACCAACCCCGATGGATCGCTGAAGCGCGATCTGGCCGCCACGCAGATGGGCCTTATCTATGTCAATCCCGAAGGTCCGGGCGGCAATCACGATCCGGTTTCGGCGGCCGCGGCGATCCGGACCGCTTTCGGCAATATGGCGATGGATGACGAGGAGACGCTGGCGCTGATCGCGGGCGGCCACACGTTCGGCAAGGCGCATGGCGCGCACAAGCCGGACCAGTGCCTCGCCGCGGAACCGACCGCAGCGGGTGTGGAGCAGCAAGGTTTGGGCTGGGCCAACAAATGCGGCAAGGGTCATTCCGAGGACACGATCACCTCGGGCCTGGAAGGCGCATGGACTGCCGCGCCGACGCAGTTCACCACGCAATATATCGACAATCTGCTGAACTTCGACTGGGAGCTGACCGAGAGCCCCGCCGGTGCGAAGCAGTGGATTCCGACCGATCCGGCGACGCACAGCATGGTCCCCGACGCGCATGTCGAGGGCAAGTTCCATGCGCCGATCATGTTCACCACCGACATCGCGCTCAAGGAAGATCCCGGTTTCCGCGCGGTCCTCGAACGCTGGCAGGACGATCCCAAGCAGTTCGAGGATGCCTTCGCGCGCGCCTGGTTCAAGCTGACGCACCGCGATCTTGGTCCGCAGGCCCGCTATCTGGGTCCCGATGCGCCCAAGGCGACCTATGCCTGGCAGGACCCGCTGCCCGAAGCGAGCCTGCCTGCCCCGAGCGCAGCGCAGATCGACACCGCGAAGGCGGCGCTGCTGGGATCGGGCCTTTCCGTTCCCGAACTGGTGCGCGCGGCATGGGCATCGGCCTCCACCTATCGCGATACCGACATGCGCGGCGGCGCGAACGGTGCCCGGGTGCGGCTCGATCCGCAGCAGAACTGGGCGGTCAACGATCCGGCCGAGATCGCGAAGGTGATGGACGCGCTTTCGGCTGTGCAGTCCGATCTGGCGGGCCGGGGCATTCGCATGTCGATGGCCGACCTGATCGTGCTGGGCGGTTCGGCGGCGGTGGAATATGCGGCAGGGCAGGCCGGCCACGATGTAACCGTGCCCTTCACGCCCGGCCGCGTCGATGCGACGCAGGAACAGACCGACGTGGCATCCTTCGCCTATCTTGAACCCAAGGCCGACGCGTTCCGCAATTATTATGCGCCCGATGCCGATCTTCCCCCGGCAGAGGCGATGGTGGACAAGGCGGACATGCTGGGCCTGACCGTGCCCGAAATGACCGCTCTGGTCGGCGGCATGCGCGTTCTGGGCGCAAATACCGGGAACAGCGCGAATGGCGTGCTGACCGAGACGCCCGGTGTGCTGGACAATGCCTTTTTCACCAACCTGCTCACCATGGACACGGTGTGGGAAAAGACCGCGAATGCGGGCCTCTACGCCGGCAAGGACCGCGCCACCGGCGCGGCGAAATGGACCGCGACCCCGGTGGACCTGATCTTCGGATCGAATTCGGAACTGCGCGCGGTGGCCGAAGCCTATGCCTCGGCAGATGCGGAGCGCATGTTCGTCGAGGATTTCGTCGATGCGTGGACCAAGGTCATGAACGCCGATCGCTATTGATCGATTGGGTCCTGAGGAAAGGGGCGGCATCTGCACGGATGCCGCCCTTTTTCGTTTCCCGATCTGATGTTTGCCGACGGTTCTATGTCGCCCGTCGATCAATTGCAGCGCCCGCCGGTTTGATCGACAAGGGGCGCTGAATGAGAAACATCCTGATAGCCGCCGCCCTGTCCTTCCCTCTTGCGGTGTCCATTCCCCTTACGGTTCAGGCCGATGAGCTGATCGTGCGGGGCGACCGCCTTTTCATCCATGCCGAAGTGAACGGCCGCAAGGCCGAGGCGCTGCTCGACAGCGGTGCGGAAATGACGGTGCTCGATACACGCTTCGCGCGTGAGGCGCAGCTTGCGGAGGGCGAGGAAGTGACCGCGCGCGGCACCGGGGCGGGCACGGTGAAGGCGCAAATCGTCGAGGGTGTCAATCTGACCGCGCTGGGACGACAGGTCGTGCTCCCCGCAGCAGCGGTCATGGATCTGTCGGACATAGAGGCGCGCGTCGTGAAGGCGCCCGTGCCCGTCATCGTGGGCCGCGATTTGTTCGATGCGGGGCGCCTCGCCATCGATATCGAGGGAAGGCGGATCGAGTGGCTGTCCGGTGACGAGCCGATGGCGGGCGTCATGCTGCCATTGTCGGCTTCCCATGGCATCGAAACGATCCCGGTGACCTTCGGCGGTGTCGCCGCCGATGCCGACTTCGATCTCGGCAATGGAACCGGGCTATTGCTGTCCCGCGAACTGGCCGAGCGTCTGAATCTTAGGCCCGTCGGTGTAGAACCCGCAGGCGGCATCGGCGGGGCGGCCGGGCGCACGGTGGTCTATGTGCCCGAACTTACCATCGCGGGACGAAGTTTCCGTAACGTCCGGGCGCATGTCGCGGATAATGCGCAGGTCCCGGCCAATGTCGGCGTAGGGCTGCTTCGGCAGTTCCGCATCGTCACCGATTTCCGGCAGCGCGCCGTCTGGCTCTACCCGATCGAATAGGGCGAAGCGGCACCCCGACACAATTTCTCGGAACGGTTTGCGCCCCCTGATGATTGGATGAACAGGGGGACATTATGAAAAAACTCGGCATTTTCTGTCTTTTCGTTGCGATATTGCTGCTGATCGCGGTGCTCGTATCGCTTTTGCCCAGCGACGCCTGGTACGTCAGGACCATCGACATGGTGCGCGAACCGATGAGCTGGATCGCGGCGATATTGCTTATCGTTGCGGTCGTGGTGAAGGCACCGACGCGCTGGCCCACGGTCGGCGTGCTGGCGCTGGTCATCGCAATCAATGTCTGGCGCATCTGGCCCTATTCCGGCTTCGCGGAAGCGCAGGTCAGGCTGGCCAGCGGCTCCGATGCGGCGCAGGACGGGCAATGTTTCACCGCGATGGCGGTGAATGTGAAGGTGAAGAACAAGGGCTACGCGGCCATCGCGCGGCAGATCCGCGAATATGATCCCGACGTGCTGTTCCTGATGGAAACCGATAAGGAATGGATCGACCAGCTCGAACCGGTGCTGTCGCCCTATGGCTTTGTCCGGCGTCATCCTCAGCCGCATGCCTTCGGTCTGGTGTTCGCGACGCGCCTGCCGGTCGCCAAGGCCAATATCGTCGAGAATACCTATCGCGATACGCCCACGCTTTATGCGACGCTGGAACCGGCCGGCGCACCGCCGATCGAGTTCATCGGCCTGCACCCGAAACCGCCGCTCCCCGGCTGGAACACCGAGCAGCGCGATGAAAACATCGTCAATGCCGGCGTTCAGACCCCAGACCGTTTGCCCGATGCGCTGGTGATGGGGGATTTCAACGACGTTCCGTGGTCGCGCACGACGACTCGCTTTCGCGAGACCGGCGATTGGCGCGATCCGCGGATCGGTCGCGGCACATATGCCACTTTCCCGTCGCGCTATCTGTTCGCGGGCTGGCCGCTGGACCAGCTGATGGTGAAGGGCGATCTTGAGGTGGGGTCGTTCGCCGTACTGCCGGACAACGGGTCGGATCACCGCGCGATGTACACGCGGGTCTGTGCCCGCCCGGCAGGCGGCTAGTCCAACGGCTGCAATCTGATCGCCGCGCCGCCGCCGGGGGCCAGCCAGATCGACATGCTGTCGCCCGCCTTCACCGTGCGGTTGTCATAGGCGATGCGGTGGCGCGCTTCGGTTTCATAGGTCGCGCCTTCGCCGTCCTTCCAGATGGTGGCCTTGTACATTTTGCCGGGCGTCAGGAAATCGAAGTCGAGCGCGACCTCGCGCGCGGTCGCGTCGTTGACGCCGCCGACGTACCAGTCTTCACTGTTGCGGTCCTTGCGCGCGAAGATGGCGTAATCGCCCACTTCGCCCGCGATCAGGTGGCTCTCGGCCCAGTCGGCGGGGACGGCCCTGATGAATTCCAGTTCGCGCGGATGCTCGGCCAGGCTCTCGATGAAATCGGCCGCCATCTGGATGGGCGAATAGATCGCCAGATACAGCCCCAGCTGCTTTGCCAGCGTCGAGGCGAGGGGGACGTCCTTGTCGCCTTTCAGGCTTAGCACGCCGGGCGTGAAATCCATCGGCCCGGCCAGCATGCGCGTATAGACCAGCGTCGGTTCGTGGTCCGGTCCGTTGTTGAACGGACCCCACGCGTTATACTCCATGCCGCGCGCACCTTCGCGGGCGACCCAGTTGGGATAGGTGCGGCGAAGGCCCGTATCCTTCACCGGCTCGTGCGGATTGACCGCGACGCGGTTCTTCGCGGCTTCTTCCACCACGCGCAGATGATGCTGCACCTGCCGCTGGCCGTCGTGCCATTCCATGACCTGCCCCTCGCAGGGGAGCGCAATATCGGCATTGCACGAGATGATGCCGCCCGCGTCCGCGACATAGCCGGTCTTGACGACATCGACGCCCAGCCTGCCGTACAGCGCCATCGCGTCGGCGAGTTGCGCCTCGTAATTCGCGATATTGCCGCCGGTTTCGTGGTGGCCGATCAGGTGGACGCCCTTTTCCTTTGCATAGGCGGCAAGGCCTTCCAGATCGAAATCGGGATAGGCCTTGGTAAAGCTGAAGTCGCGGCCATTACCGAACCAGATGCCGTCCCAGCCGTAATCCCAGCCTTCGACCAGCACGCCGCGAAAGCCGTTCTTCGCGGCGAAATCGATATAGTCCTTGGTCCGCTCGGTCGTCGCGCCGTGACGGTCGCCCTGCGCCCATGTCCAGCGGTTCGAGATCATGCCCCACCAGATGCCGATATATTTCGCAGGCTCGAACCAGGATACATCGCCAAGCTTGTTGGGTTCGTTGAGGTTCAGCTCGAGATCGTTCTCGACCAGTCCCGCCGCGTCGTCGGCGATGCGGATGCTGCGCCACGGCGTATGGAACGCGCCGGTGCGCACCACCTTCGCCCCGCGCGAGGACGGCGCCAGATGCGCGCGGAAGCGGCGGTCCTGCAGGCGCTGCAGCCACATGCCCGAATAATCGACCAGCGCCGCTTCGTGGAACGACAGATGGGTTCCGTCCTCAAGCCGCATGGTTATCGGCGTATGCGCCATCGACACGCCCTCGATCGGCGTATTCGAATAGAGATATTCGTAACGGTTCCAGTCGCCCGCCGGGATCCACCACGCCGTGCCTTCCGGCGCGATGGTGAACTCGGTCAGTTCCTCGGCGATGTTCGTCACCGGATGGTCGGCCCGGTCCGCGAATTCATAGCGGAAACCGATGCCGTCATCGAACACGCGCATGCGCAGGGTAAAGCCGCGCGGGGTGTCGTCCTTCTCCGCGAAGGTCACGGCCAGTTCGTTGTGCCGGTCGGTGACGAATTGCCGCTCGCCCCACGGCTGTTCCCAGCGCGTGTCGGCGCTGTCGGTCGTTTCGCCGGTAATGGCGAGGTTGCGGCGTAGCGGGTCCTCGTCGGTGAAGTTGAAACCCAGTTGCGACCGCGCGATCAGAACCTTTCCGTCGCGCATCACCTCGTAGAACGGCTTGCCTTCCTCGTCCGCGTCAACCGTCACGCTGATGCGTCCGTCGGGCGAGGCGACCGTGCCCGCCAGGGCCGAGGCAGGAAGGGCGGTGGCGGCCAGCAGGGCCGCGGCGAAAAGGCGAATGGTCATAGCTTGGCAATCCGGACAGCAAAGGGGGGAAGTTCATCTGCATCGGCACCGTTCAGCGCCAGCAGGGTTTGCGCGCTCGCGGGCAATTCGGGCGCCGTTATGGTTTCCGCGGAGAGGTTGAAGGCGCAGGAGATCCGCTCTTCGCTGGTTTCGCGAATGAAGGTCAGCAAAGGTCCATCCGCACGGCAATCCGCGACCGCCCCGTGATGCAGCGCCGGATGCGCAACGCGCAGCGCGATCATGGCGCGGGTGTGGTGCAGCAGCGAATTCGCGTCTTCCTCCTGCGCCTCGACCGAGCGGGCGAGATTGGCGTCTCCAAATGGCAGCCAGGGCGTGTCCGAGCCAAAGCCGCCCTGCGCCGTCCACGGCATCGGCGTGCGCGCACCGTCGCGCGACAGGGTCAGGGGCCAGTTGGCAATCGCCTCGGGGTCCTGCAACTGGTGGTACGGGATATCGACCTGCTCCAGCCCCAGTTCCTCGCCGTTATAGAGGATGATATTGCCGCGCATCGCCGCCAGCAGCGCCATCTTCATTCGCGCGAATTCCGCCTTGTGCTCGGGCGGGGCCCAGCGCGAGATCGCTCGCGGCGCGTCATGGTTCTCGAAAGCGAAACTGGGCCAGTTGCCATCGGGCGCATCGGGCCACTGCGTGATCGCCTTGCACACCAGTTCGGGCGTCAGCGCATCGGCATAAAGGAAGTCGAAGCCATAGGTGGAATTGAGATGCGCGTTCCCGGCGGTGAAGGCGCGCATTTCCTCTTCGACGCCTTCGCCGCCCACTTCGGCCACGGTGAAGGTCGCGTCGTATCGATCGGTGAGGGCGCGAATGCGGCGGATGAAGGCCGGGATCTCGGGATGCGACTGGTTGTGGACCCGCAATTGGTAATCGAACGGGCGCGTGCGCGGCTTGCCGTTGCAGGGCGCGGGCGGATTGTCGCGGAAAGCGGGATCGTGCATCGCGAAATTGAGCGCGTCGATGCGGAACCCGTCGACCCCGCGATCCAGCCAGAATTGCGCGACGGCCAGCAGCGCGTCCTGAACATCGGGATTGTGGCCGTTCAGCTGCGGCTGGCTGGAGAGGAAATTGTGCAGGTAATATTGCCCGCGCCGCGCATCCCAAGTCCATGCCGGGCCGCCGAACACGGATTGCCAGTTGGAAGGGGGCGATCCGTCGGCCTTGGGATCGGCCCAGACATACCAGTCCGCCTTTGGATTGTCGCGGCTCGAACGGCTTTCGACGAACCACGGGTGCTCGTCCGAACTGTGCGAATAGACCTGGTCGATCAGGACCTTGAGGTTCAGCTGATGCGCGCGGGCGACCAGCGCGTCGAAATCGGCGAGCGTGCCGAAAATCGGATCGACATCGCGGTAATCCACCACGTCATAGCCGAAATCCTTCATCGGCGAAGTGAAGAAGGGCGATATCCAGATCGCGTCCACGCCTAGAGAAGCGACGTGCGGCAGGCGCTGGGTGATGCCCGGCAGGTCGCCGATGCCATCGCCGTTCGCATCCATGAAGCTGCGCGGATAGATCTGGTAGATGGCGGCGCCGCGCCACCACGGAAAATTGTCTGTCATTGCGAAACCTTGTCGGCGCGGCAGATCGCCCAGCCGAATGGTGGAAGGGAAAAGCGGGCCGATCCGGGTGCGCTGGCCGCGGCGGGGCAGCTGCCCGCCAGCGTTTCCAGCGTCTGCACTCGCGAATCGATCACGACATTGCGGGTGATGGGCGCGTCCGACGTGTTGAACGCCAGCACATATTCGCGCCCCGTTTCCGGATCGAAGCGCGAGACAGCGAACAGCCCCGGCTCCTGTTCGTAAGCGCGCACCATCTGGCGGCCGCGCGACAGGGCAGGGTGCGCGCTGCGGATAGCGGAGAATTGCGCGATCAGGCGGTAGAGCGGATGGTCAGGGTCGAAATTGGCCTCTGCCGTGGTCGCATCGGTGCCGATCAGCGCGTTGTCGTTATAGACGGCGGTCCGGCTGGCAAACATATCCTCGCGCGCAAGCTGGTCGTTGCCGTCGCCGACGAAGCCTTGCTCGTCGCCGTAATAGATGACCGGCGATCCGCGCAGCGTCAGCATCATCGCATGGCCCAGCATCACGCGGGCGAGCAGTTCGTCCTGCCCGATCTGCGGCATATCCTCGCGCAGCAGGGTCGAAAAGCGGCCCATGTCGTGATTGCCAAGGAAGGTCGGCAGGTTCAGCGCCGCTTCGTCTCCGCCTTCGTAGAGCACGTCGCCGTCGAACAGTTCGTTGAGGATGACTGTGCCCTTGCCGCGTCCCAATGCCTCGCGCATCGAGGACTGGAAGGCGAAATCGAGCACGGCGGGCAGGCCGTCGCGGCGGGTATATTGCGCGATATAGCCGTTGGCGGGCACGTCCTTGTAGACTTCGCCGAACATGTGGAAATTGGGAATACCGCGGGCGCGGGCACGGGCCTGCATGGCGGGGACGAATGCCTGCCAGAATCCGGGATCGACATGGCGCGCGGTGTCGATGCGGAACCCGTCGATGCCGAAGTCGTCGATCCACGATCCATAGATGTCGATCATGCCCTGCCGCACGCGCGGATGTTCGGTGAACAGATCGTCCAGACCCACGAAATCGCCGAAGCGGCTGTCCTCGCCGGTAAATGTCGAATTGCCGCGATTGTGATAATAGACCGGATCGTTGAGCCACGCCGGGACCTTCACCTCCTCCTCGCCCGCCGGGACATAGGGGGTGTAGGCGAAGGACGGGTCGGTCAGCCTGGCGAAATTGGCCTCGCTGCTGTCGGTGTCGCCCATGAATCCGGGGTTGATCGCTTCGCCGTTGGGGCCGCCTTTCGTCGAATAGGGAAAATCGGCGCGGCTGCGATAGAGATAGTCGTTCGCTTCGCCTTCGCGGTAGCGGATGACATCGGCGGTGTGGTTGGTGATGATGTCCATATAGACCTTCATCCCGCGCGCATGGGCCGCGTCGACGAAGGCACGGAATTCCTCGCGCGTGCCGAAATGGCTGTCGGGCCGCGTGAAATCGGTCACCCAGTAACCGTGATAGCCCGCGCTTTCGTCGCCCACCGGTCCTTGCACGACCTTGTTCTGGAAGATCGGCGCGAACCAGATCGCGGTGATCCCCATGCCCTGCAGGTAATCGAGCCTTTCGGTCAGGCCTTTCAGGTCGCCGCCGTGGAAATAGCCCTTGGCTGCGGGATCATATCCCGTGGCCAGCCGGTCGCCGGTAAGGCCGCCGCGATCGTTGGCAGGATCGCCATTCTCGAACCGGTCGGGCAGCACGAAATAGACCACTTCCTCCGAAGGCGCGCGCTCGCGGAACGCCTCGGAAGCCGGCTGTGCCTGCACCGAGGCGCAGGCCGACAGGGCGAGGCCGGATATGGCGGCGAGCACGGGGAATATGCGTGTCATGCGGGTTCCTTGGCGCGGCCGTTGATGAAGTCCTGCAGGAAGTCGATGTGTCGCGGCATGGCGCGCACCTGTTCGACAAGCGCAGCCTCGGTTCCCTGCATCAGGTCGCGCAATTGCGCTTCGTCCAGCGTGTCGGCGATGGGGTTATGGCCCTGCGCCTCGACGCCTTGGCCGGCGAAGACCTGGAACCACGCAACTTCGGTGAACAGTTCTTCGTGCTCGCGGTGGATGAAGCCGGTGTCGCGCCACAGCGCGATCTTGTCGGTCAGCGTGGAGGGTAGCGGCATGGTGCGGACCGCGTCCCAGAACGGCTCGCCGTGCCGTTCGTTCGCGGTGTAGTGCAGGATCAGGAAGTCGCGGATGCGAGTCCATTCGAAATCGGCCTGCGCGTTGAAATGGCTTATCGCGGCCTCGCTGGGCCGGCCGTCGGGCAGCAGGGCGAGGAAGCGGCTGATCGCGCTCTGGATCAGATGGATGCTGGTCGATTCCAGCGGCTCCATGAAACCGGCGGCAAGGCCGAGCGCGAGGCAGTTGCGGTTCCAGTGCTTGCGCCGCTTGCCCGTCGTAAAGCGGATCGGACGGGGATCGGCCTGCGTCGCGCCGTCGAGATTGGCCAGCAGCATTTCCGCAGCCTCGTCATCCGGTAGATGGGCAGAGGAATAGACCAGCCCGTTGCCGATCCGGTGCTGCAATGGAATGCGCCACTGCCACCCCGCCTTGCGCGCGATGGATTTGGTGTAGGGCGTGAAATCCCCGCCGCCCTCGCAAGGCACGGCCATCGCGCGGTCGCAAGGCAGGTAATTCGACCAGTCGTCGAAGCCGGTCTCAAGCGCCCCTTCGATCAGCAGTCCGCGAAATCCTGTGCAGTCGATGAAGAAGTCCGCCGCCAGCACCCGCCCATCGTCCAGCGTGATCGAGGCGATGTCGCCGCTTCCCCCGTCGCGGTCGACCGATGCCATGGTGCCTTCGTGCCGCTCCACGCCCCGCGCTTCGGCATGGCGGCGCAGCAGCGCGGCATAGAGACCGGCGTCGAAGTGATAGGCATATGGCATTTCCGCCCCGGCGGAGGTCCGCCCGCGCTGCATCCGCATGGTGCGCGCGGCCAGCTCGTTCAGCGAATAGCGTTGCAGCGGCTTTGCGAAACCCAGTTGCCGGGCACGCAGCCAGTAATGCTGGAACGGCAGCAGACCGATACCGCGTCCGATCTGGCCGAACGCATGCATATAGCTGTGCCCGTCACGCAGCCAGCCGTCGAATTCGATCCCCAGCTTGAAGCTGCCGCGCGTTTCGCGCAGGAATTCCGCCTCGTCCAAGCCGATCGCGCTGTTGAACAGGTGGATCTGCGGGATCGTCGCCTCGCCAACGCCCACGGTGCCGATTGCATCGCTTTCGACCAGCACGATCCGGTGTCCGGCGGCAAAGCGGGAGAGGGCGGCCGCCGCCATCCAGCCGGCGGTTCCGCCGCCCGCGATCAGGATCGTAGGTTGCTGTGTATCGTCCATGGCCCTGCTCGCTCCGTTAGGTCAGCCTAGCAGCTCGGTTCCGGCCGGGCCCTGAGGGAGAGCAGACCCGGCCGGAATGGAGAAACCGCTGATCAGAAGCGGTAGGATGCACCCACCAGATAGGTGCGGCCATAGCGTTCGTAGTCGATGACCTGCGCCTTGTCCTCGCTCTGGTAACTGATGAAGGGTTCGTCGGTCAGGTTGAGCGCCTGCAGGGTCAGCGACAGGCCTTCCAGCGACCCGTCCTCGAAACGATAGCCGATCTGGCCGTCGAAGATCGATTCCGCATAGGTCTGGCGGAACTGGCGCGTGGCCGAGATGCCGATGAATTCCGCCAGATAGCTCGACCGGTAGCGATGCGACAGGCGCGCCTCGAAGCCCGACTTCTCGAAGAAGGCGGTCGAGTTCACGACCCATTTCGACAGGCCGGGCACGTCGGATTCGAACGAACTGCCCGAGATCGTGTCGGTCACGTCCAGCTTGCTGTCGGTGTAGGCGACGCTGGTCTGGAAGCCGAAGCCCTCAAGCGCGGTGGTGAAGATCTCGAACGGGATCGCGGCACTGGCCTCGATGCCGCGGATGCTGCCGTCGGCGGTGTTGTCGGGACCGCTGACGAAGCCAAGCGTGGTCGTGTTCTCGACGATTGCCTGCTGTTCCGGCGTCAGCGTCGGCACCAGATAGCTGAAATCGCGGATCGCGCTGACCGCATTGGGGTTCACGAAGTCGTCGAGCCATTTGTAATAGCCGGCGATCGCGATGTACCCCTTTCCGCCCGCGAAATAATGCTCGAACGACAGGTCGACGCTGTCCGCCATATAGGGGCGAAGCTGCGGGTTGCCGCCGCTGGCCGAGAAGATCGAGCCGAGGGGCGGCTGTGGCGAGGTTGCGATGGACGCGTTGGTCGAGGCGTTCAGCTGGTCCATGCGCGGACGGGCCAGCGTGCGGGCCGCGGCAAGGCGAACCGTCGTGTCCAGACCGACCTCGAAGTTCAGCGAGGCGCTGGGCAGGAAGTCGGCATAGGTGTCTCCGTCGGTGACGGGGACCTGCACCGCGCCGATGCCGCCGGGCGAGTTGAACCCGCTCGAGCTCTGGTCGGTGAAGACCAGCTGGCCGCCGATATTGCCGGTCATCGGAATGCTGCCCAGCATCGCGTCGAGGTCGGCGCGGACATAGCCGGTCCACACTTTCTCGCTGACCTTCCAGTCGCCGGGATAGGGCAGGTCCGACCCTTCGACGCTGGTCAGCAGATAGGTGCCGTTGTCGATCAGCGCGAACGGATCATAAGCGACCTGCGGACCGAAGCCGAGGAAGCCGAGGCTGTCGATCGGATCCAGCAGTGCATCTTCGGGGATCGGCGTCTCGCGGATCGCGCCCGGATCGTTCGGATCGGTCGAGGTGCCGCCGGCAAAGCTCAGGAAGTTCTGCGTGATGTCGCGCTTCTTGGTGCGGTCGGAATAGGCCGCGCCCAGGACCAGCTGCTTGATGAAGGGGCTCTGAACCTTGCCCACGACCTCGAACCGGCCGGTCCACAGCTCGTCCTTGGTGGTGGTGTCGTTGATGAAACCGCCCTGCACGATATTGCGCCCGCCGCCCCAGCCGCGCGGATCGGTCAGCACGATGGTGTTCGTGTCCGAATAATCGGCGACATTGGTAAAGCGATAGGGGAACTTGCCGTCGGACAGCACATAGCTGATCGTGTCGGACGGATCGGCGGGGTTGGCGCCATAGCCAAAACCGGAATAGCTTTCGATCTGCTGCAGGCGGCGATCCGCCATCGAGTAGGAGATGTCGAGGTTCAGCAGGACATCGTCATTCTCGTACTTGGTGTTCCAGCCGGCCGCGAAGGTTTCGGTATCCTTACGGTCGTAATCGTTGCGGACCACGGGCTGCACGCCGTCATAGGTCACCTCGTCGGCGAAGCCGCCGGCATTGCCCACATTGGTAATCGTGTCGGTCGCGCCCCAGCCCGGATAGAGCGGGAACTCGATGCCGCGCATCGGAATGCGTTCGCGGTAGTCGGCGTAGAACAGGTCGAGAGAGGTGTTGATGTCGGCGGTCGGCTCCCACTCGATGGTGCCGAACGCGCCAAGGCGGTCGAGGTCGACGGACTTGGCGTAGGGCTTCATGCCGCCCAGCACCATAGTGCCCTCGCTGCCCGCGGGCGCGACGCCGCCGGTGACGTCGCCTTCCGAGATCTCGGGATAGCCCCAGGCGTTGAAACGCTCGACCTGACTAGGGCTCGACTGCAGGGCAAGGCCCAGCGCGACGCCCAGCGTGTCGCCTGCGAACTGGTCGACATAGGTTCCGGTCGCGCGATAGCCCCAGCCGTCGAGATCGGGGTTGAGCGAGCCGTCCTCGTTGAATTCGAGCCGTCCGCCAAGCGAGATGATGCGCTCGCCAGCGGCAAGCGGGCGGATCGTGCGCAGGTCGACCGTGCCCGCAAGGCCCTGGCCGATCAGGCCCGCATAGGGGGTCTTGTAGACGATGCCCTGATTGATCAGCTCGGCCGGATACTGGTCGTATTCCACGGCGCGGTTATCGCCAGAGGACACCAGCTCGCGCCCGTTCAGCAGCGAGGTCGAATAATCGGGACCAAGGCCGCGGACCGACAGCGACTGTGCGCGTCCGTTGATGCGCTGCACCGCGAGGCCGGGCAGTCGGCCCAGCGTTTCGGCGATGGACACGTCCGGCAGCTTGCCGATGTCTTCCGACGAGAACGCCTCGGCAATGACCGGGCTTTCGCGCTTGAGATTGATCGAGGTTTCGAGCGCCTCGCGGTAGCCGGAGACGACGATCTCGCCGGCGGCTGCGCCGGTGTCCTCGTCCACGTCCTGATCGCCGGGTTCGATGGTCGCTTCCTGCGCCGATACGATTCCGGGTGCGGCCATCATGGCCATCGCAATGGTAAATGCCGTGATGCTTGCGCCGTGGCGCAGGGTGTTTCGCTTGCTCATCCTCAGTCCCCATAGTCCGGTGTTGCGGGGTCCTTCGGAGGACCTTAACCGGCTTGCAATTTCGGGCCTCTGGCGGGGCCCTTGAGGTTCTGAATACAGGTGATTTTGCAGCGCCCGATAGATGGCATACGTATACGCTGCTGTTGCGAGATTGCATAAACTGCTGAATTGCAATGGGTTTCTCGCCGCTTTTCGGCACGGCCGAGTTGGGCTAGATTTGGCGATGCGGCGGGATCGGACTCGCCGCCAAGAAGGAGAGAGGAACGATGGGGCGCAGGCCGACGGGGAGGCCGACCAGTTTCGACATCGCCTATGCCGCGGGCGTGTCGCAGCCTACCGTCAGCAGGGCGCTTCGCGGCGACCGGTCCGTCAGTGCCGAGACCCGTGCGCGCATCGAGGAGATCGCGCGCGACCTCAATTACACGGTCGACAAGAACGCGTCATCGCTGCGTTCGCAGCGGTCGAACACCATCGCGCTGCTGTTCTTCGAGGATCAGACTGCCGACGACAGCAAGATCAATCCCTTCTTCCTTGCCATGCTGGGTTCGATCACCCGCGCCTGCGCGAACCGGGGGCTGGACCTGCTGATCTCGTTCCAGCGGATGGAGGACGACTGGCACCTGCGTTACCAGGACGCGAACCGCGCCGACGGGCTGATCCTGCTGGGCTATGGCGACTGGGAGATCTATCAGGCCCGGCTGGCGCAGCTGGTCGAGCAGGGGGCCAATTTCGCGCGATGGGGTTCGGTGCGTTCGGAAACGAGCGGGGCGACGATCGGCTCGGACAATCTGGGTGCAGGGCGGCTGGCGAGCGAACATCTGCTGTCGCTCGGCCGCCGCCGGATCGCCTTTCTGGGCCATGCGGACAGCCATTACCCCGAGTTTGCGGACCGTTACGAGGGACTGTGCAATGCATTGCGGGACGCGGGCATTCAGCCCGACCCGGCCTTGCAGTTCGACGCGCTGACGAACGAGAAGGCGGGATTCCAGGCCGCCAACCGCCTGATCGCATCGGGCGAGCCATTCGACGCCGTTTTTGCCGCCAGTGACCTGATCGCCATCGGTGCGATGCGCGCGCTGACCGCGGCGGGCCTTGCGATCCCCGAAGATGTGGCGGTCGTCGGCTTCGACAATATCCCCGGCGCCAGCCTGACCACCCCGCCGCTGACCACCGTCCAGCAGGACATCGCGGGCGCGGGCGTGCGGCTGATCGATACGCTGGTGGCTCAGATAGAAGGCAGGCCCCTGCCCGAGGCGCGATTGCCGACCCGCCTGATCGTCAGGGGCAGCACGGTCGCGGGATAAGGGGCCCGTTCGCCCACGCACCAGCCGCGAATGTATTCGTATTCAGCTTGTGGCCCTGCCGCGATCCGTGCAGCCATTCACGATTGACGCGCGGCGAGCACGATCCGGGCGCGGAGGGAAAGGACAAGCGCCGATATGAGCCGGACGGAAAAACCGCTGCAGGGATTCTGGGGGCTGTGGAACATCAGCTTCGGCTTTTTCGGCATCCAGATCGGCTTTGCGCTTCAGAATGCGAATATGAGCCGGGTCTTCCAGACCTTGGGCGCCAGCATGGACGACCTGCCGGCGCTTTGGGTGGCCGCGCCGCTGACCGGCCTGATCGTGCAGCCCATCATCGGCCATCTGTCGGACCGCACATGGACGCGGCTTGGCCGCCGGCGCCCCTATTTCCTGACCGGCGCCCTGCTTTCGGCTTTTGCGCTGTTCCTGATGCCTTTCGCGCCCACCATTGCCGCGCCGCTGGTGTTCGCCGCCGCAATGCTATGGGTGCTGGACGCCAGCCTCAATATCTCGATGGAGCCTTTCCGCGCCTTTGTCGGCGACATGCTGCGTACCGACCAGCACGCGGCGGGCTATGCCGTGCAGACCGCCTTTATCGGCGCGGGCGCAGTGATGGGGTCGATCTTCCCGTTTCTGCTCGAGCATCTGGGCGTATCCAACGTGGCCGCGCCCGGCGCGCTGCCCGACACGGTGCGCTTCAGCTTCTGGACGGGCGCGGTGGCCTTGCTGGTCGCGGTCGTCTGGACGGTGGTGACGACGCGCGAGTTCAGCCCCGAGGAACAGGCCGCCTTTGCCAGCCACCAAACCCCGGTGGACGAGGCGGCGATGATGCGCGCATTGGCGGACAAGCCCACGCTGGCCGGCATGGTGTGGATCGCGCTGGGCGCGGCGGTCGTGGTGCTGGTCGATGTGCTTGCGCTGGAAAAGGAAGTGCTGCTGCTAGGCGGACTGATGGCGCTATACGGCGTGCTGACGCTGATCGCGATCCGCATGGCGCGGGCAGGGCGGCCGCCCAACATGCTGTCCAGCATCGTCGGCGATTTCTCGGGCATGCCGCCCGTCATGAAGCGGCTGGCGCTGGTGCAGTTCTTCAGCTGGTCGGCGCTTTTCATCATGTGGATCAACACCACGCCGGTGGTCACCCAATATGTGTTCGGATCGACCGACACGGCCAGCACCGCCTATAACGAAGGCGCGAACTGGGTGAATGTGCTGTTCACCGTCTATAACGGTGTCGCCGCCGTGGCCGCGCTTGCGCTGCTGCCGGTTATGAGCCGCCGGTTCGGGCCGGTGCGAACCCATTCGATTTGCCTGACGCTGGGCGCGCTGGGCTTTCTGGGCTTTTTCGTGCTGCGCGATGCCAATGCGCTGATCGCGGCCGAAATCGGCATCGGCATCGCCTGGGCCAGCATCCTCGCCATGCCCTATGCCATCCTCGCCTCGAACCTGCCGCAGTCGAAGCTGGGCATCTACATGGGGCTGTTCAACATCTTTATCGTCGTGCCGCAATTGCTGGTCGCCACCGTCATGGGGTCGATCATGCTGTGGCTTTTCCCGGGTGAACCGATCTGGACGATGCTGTTCGCCGCCGCCGCCTGGATCATCGCCGCGCTCGCCATGACGCGCGTGTCGGCTGCCATTCCGCAGGAGTGATTGCACATGAAGCGCCTTTCCATCCTTTCGCTGACCCTGGGAGCCGCGCTCCTGTCGCCTTGCGCCATGGCGCAGGAACCGGCCGATCCGTGGACGCCGCAGCCCTACAGCACGATTCAGCATCCCGAATGGTCGAAGGACGCCGTGCTCTATCAGATAAACACGCGCCAGTTCACGCCCGAGGGGACCTTCCGCGCCGCCGAGCGTGAATTGCCGCGGCTGAAAGAACTGGGCGTCGACATATTGTGGCTGATGCCGATCCATCCCATTGGCGAGAAGAACCGCAAGGGCACGCTGGGTTCGCCCTATTCGGTGCAGGATTATTACGAGGTCAATCCCGAATTCGGCACCAAGGAAGATCTGAAAAGCTTCGTCGATGCGGCGCATGCGCAGGGCTTTCACGTCATTCTCGACCTCGTCGCCAACCACACCGCGTGGGACAATGCGCTCGCGGAGCAGCACCCCGACTGGTACGAAAAGGACTGGAAGGGCGATTTCCGCCCGACCCCGTGGTGGGACTGGTCCGACGTCATCGATCTCGACTGGTCGAAGCCCGGCGTTCGCAAGCATGTCGGCGAGGCGATGGAATACTGGGTCCGCGAATTCGACATTGACGGCTATCGCGCCGATGTGGCGGGCTATGTCCCGCTCGATTTCTGGGAGGCCGAGCGCCAGCGGCTCGACGCCATCCGTCCGGTGTTCATGCTGGCCGAATGGAAGACGCCGGAAATGACGCGACAGGCGTTCGACGCGGTCTATGCGTGGGAATGGCACGAGACGATAAAGGAGATCGCGCAGGGCAAGGCCGATGCGACCGCATTGTTCAGCTATTATGCCGAGAACGAGAGCAGCTGGCCGCGCGAGGCCATGCGCCTTACCTATATCGCCAATCACGACAGCAATTCTTGGGAAGGCACGCAATACGAGAATTTCGGCGAAGCGCTGCCCGCGTTCATGGCGTTGTCCTTCGCCGGTGAAGGGCTGCCGATGCTGTATAACGGGCAGGAGGCTTGCAACGCCAAGCGGCTGGAATTCTTCGAAAAGGACCCGATCGACTGGTCGCAGGGCGAGGGATGCACATTGGGCGATCTGGCGTCGCGGCTGATCGCGTTTCGCAAGGCCAATCCGGCTCTGGGCAACGGGCAATGGGGGGCGCGGATGCAGCAGGTCGTGAACGACAAGCCGCAGCAATTGTTCGCATGGGTCCGCCAGCAGGACGGCAACAAGGTGGTCGGGCTGTTCAACCTGTCTGAAAAGCCCGTCAGCGCGCAACTGGCCGACGGGCTGGCCGCAGGGCGCTATGTCGATTTTGCGGACGGTTCGGCCATCGAGTTGAAAGCAGGGACCACGGTGGAATTGCCTGCGTGGGGTTACCGGCTGCTGTCGACAGGGAGTAGCACCGCGCCGCGCGATTGACGCGCCGGATGCCGAAGGCCGCAAGCCCAAGGGGGAGGTAAGAGCCCTGGACTTGCGGCGCGCGCTCCCATCATATCCGCGCGGCTTCCGGACCGTGCGGATATTTTCGCGATGGGAACGAGTGTCAGGCCGGCAGTGATACGGCGTCGGTTGCGTGTATCACGCCGTTCGACGCCTTCACATCGGCTTGCACGACAGTCGCCGTGCCGCCCTTTGCGTCGGTCAGGATCACATTGCCGCCCGACATGCTGGCCGTCAGAGTTCCGCCCTGCACGGTGGTCAGTTCGGCGGTGCCGCCATTGCTCTCGATCATGCCGATCAGCTGCGTGGCGGAGACATTGCCCGGCACCACGTGATAGGTCAGCACCGAACGCAGCATGTCGGCATTCTCGGGCTTGAGCAGGGTCGACACGGTCCCGTCGGGCAGCTTGGCGAAAGCGGCATCGGTCGGCGCGAAAACGGTGAACGGTCCATCACCGGCAAGCGTGTCGGCAAGGTTTGCGGCCTTCACGGCGGCGACCAGCGTTTCGTGATCGGGTGACGCCACGGCTGCCTCGACAATGGTCGAGCCGCCATGATGGTCGGCGTGGGCGGGCATGGCGGCAGTAAGCAGGACGGCTGCTGCAAGCGAGATGGGAAGTTTCATATCGTCCTCTTCGTTGGGGGGCTTGAAGTCGGGCGTGTTTGCAATCCGGTGGTCGAGGGGATCTTGCCGAACCGGTCGAGCCGGATTGCCTCGAACGGTAGATTGATAATCGGTTAGCTTGGACTTGATCTATCAAGTTGGACGGGACCTGCAGGCGGGTGGGAAGAACTCTGCAGGCCCCGTCGCTCCTGAAATCACGGCATCGTAATCGCGCCGGTCATCCAGGTTGCAGAAAGAAAAGTAATCGCGAGCCCAAGGCTTATACCAAGCACGTAGCGCACCACACGTTCTTCGCTTCCGCCTCTGACGTCTTCTGATGCGTAGTGAGGTTCTTCATCGATCGGCAACATTGCATCCTCCTCTCAAACAGGTTGCGTGCCACGATAGGAAAGATGCGCCTCGCCTACCGCTTCAACAACCTGTCCGAAGGTGCAACCTTGTGGTCCAAGGAAGTACTTGCCGTGATCGAGACGTTATTTGTGCGGGCTGTCCAGTTTTAATATCCCGCTTCGATGACGGTCCTGATCGCCTCTGCCGTGGTTCTTATGCCCAGCGTCTTCAGCAGGGCCGCGCGGTGCATCTTGATCGTCCGCTCGCTGAGGTCGAGGTCATAGGCGATCTGCTTGTTCAGCTTGCCGCGCGCCATCTCGATCAGGATCTGCTTCTGGCGCGGGGTCAGCTTTTCGATCTGCTGGCGGGCCTGCTTCTGCCGGTCCTCGCCCACGGTTTCGGCCGCGCCGACGATTTCCATCTGCGAGCCGAGGAAATATTCCAGCTGGCCCTTGTCGTCGAAAATTGGCGCGACCATGACGGCGTTGCGGAAGGGGGTCCCGTCCTTCTTGTAGTTCAAAATCTCGACCATGGTGGGCCGCCGCTGCCGCACGCCCTGACGCAATTCCTCGGTCAGCCAAGGTTCGGTTTCGGGCCCAGTCAGGAACCGGCAGTTGTAACCGATGATCTCTTCGCGTTCATATCCCGTCAGCGCCGTGAAGGCGGCATTGCATTCGACGATGGGATTGTCGGGCAGCCGCGGATTGCTGACGACCGCTGCCACGGTGCTCGAAGCGATGAGGTCTGACGCGTTCATGAAACGAAGCTAGTCACTGGCAAGGCGATTTGAAAGTTTCCGAGCGTATCCTGGCATGCTTTTGAACGGCTTTCATTCCGCCGTCCGCTACTCCGGTCCCCAAGCACCTACTCCAGACCCAGCGCGTCGAGGTCGACCGTCGCGGCCGCAAGGTCTGCCTGGGCGGCGGCAATGCGTGCCTGCGCGTTGATCAGCTGGACCTGTGCATCGGTCGCGGTCTCCTCGCGCTGGTTGACGAGGAAGAAATTGCTTGACCCCAGCTGGAACCGCCGCCGCTCGGCCTGCGCCAGTTCGCGGGCCAGTTCGAATTCGCGGCGCGACGTTTCGACCAGCCGCTCCGCGCCGTTCAGCGCGATGCGCATCGTCTCGACCTCGGTCTCGATCCGGTCGCGCAGGAATTCCTGCTGGATGGCCAGTTCGTCCAACTTCGCCTCCGCCTCGACAACGCGGCCCTTGGCGGCCCGGTTCTGCAGCGGGACCGAAAACTGAAAGCCGACAATGGTTTCGAATGGCGTCCGGCTGAAACCGCCCAGCCCTTCATCACCGATGTCCTTGGCCAGCTTGCCGACAAGGTCGAGGCGCGGCCGCATGGCGTTTTCCGCAAGGGCGAGCGACAGGACCGACTGGTCGACGCGCGCCAGCAGGCTCTGCAATTCGGGGCGCTGCGAGAGAGTGAAGTCGGGATCGACCGACAGCAGCGCCAGCGCCTGCGCATCGGATGGCAGGCGATCGGCCCCGACAATGACGGGATTGCCCGAAGGATCGCGATAGAACAGGGACAGGCGCACTGCCGCAGCCTCGAACGCCTGCTCCGCCTCGATCACGCGGGCGCGTCTGCGGACGAGGTTCTGCTCATTCTCGGTCTGCAGGATGCGTGGCTGCGCGCCAAGCTGTACCTGCCGGTCGATGGCGCCGGTGCGGTCCTGCGCCAGTTCCAGCAACTCGCGATAGGCCTGCAGCCGAAGCCCCGTGGCCACCCAGTCCTGATAGGCCGCGATGGTGCGGCTCTGCACGCCGATGGCGGCGGCCTCCGCCTCGAACCGGGCGACATCGATGCCGCGTGCCGCGATCGAACGCTGCGCGCGCCGTTCGTCAATCAGCCGGTCGCGCAGCAGCGAGAACAGCGCGCCGATCTGCAATTCGCCCAGCCGATTGGTAAAGGCCTCATCCTCATAGATCGGAAAATCGCCCCGGCTGACGCGATAGCCGCCATAGGCATAGCCGCCGTTGGTGCCCAGCGGCTGGTTGGCGGTCCCTTCGACGATGGTGCCGTCGTAATAGCCGGTCACCCGGCTGCGCCCTTCGACATCGAAGACGGTGTCGAACGCGCCTTCGGAGCGCAGAGCCGCGCCCTGCGCCTGCCGGATCCTTGCCAGCGCCTCGATAATCTGGGGGGCCGTCCGGGCAGAGCGGCGCAGCACGTCGCTCAGCAGCAGCGGGCCTGTTTGCGGATCCTCTGCAACCACCATGGCCGGACCGTCGGTGGCCTGCGCCAGAACGGTCGCGGGCGCGGTGAGGGCGGCTCCCGCAATGATGATCCAGACCCTGCTTCGCCTCACAACGAGGACCCCCAGTTTCCGCCCGGACTCGATGCGGCTTCGTCAGTGCGGTCATATTGCAGCGGGAAGTCGTTCAGCTGGCGCCAGATCTCGAAGCCCACGGTGACGGTATTGCCGCGGATCCAGCCCACGACATTGCTGCCCTGCCTGACGTAACGATCGCCGGGCCATGGACGTTCGGCATCGGGAAGGGGCTCGACGATGACGCGGAACTGGCCGTTGGGGGCGGCCACCGGATCGATGGTGCGGACACGCCCGTCATAGACGCCGTAGACAAGGTTCGGCCATCCGCTGAACTGGACGGCGGGAAACCCCTCGAACTCCAGCCGCACGGGGCTGCCGCGTTCGATGATCGGCACGTCGCGCGCATCGACGAATATCTCGACCGCGCGCTCCACCTGTTCGGGCGCGATCACGGCTAGCACGGTGCCCGCCGTGATCAGCTGTCCGCCGGCTTCGCCATTAACCTGCTGTATGCGGCCCTCGCGCGGGGCGGTCACCACCTGGGCCGAGCGGCGGTTGATCTCGGTCTCGATCCGGTTGATGCCCGCGCGCGCCTCGGCAATCGTGGCATCGGCTTCGGCGATGCGGATCTGTGCCTGCTCGTATTCGCGCCGCGAAGCGAGCCCTTCGGCAAGCAGTTGCCGCGTACGTTCCACGTCGATCGTGGCGACCTGCCGCGCCTGCCGCATGGCCGCGATCTCCGCCTCGAGCTGGCGGCGTTCGGAATTGAGGCGGGAGAGCAGGTTGGGGTCGACGTCGACCACGCGCGCGATCGGATCGCCGGCCGCCACCCTGTCGCCATCGCTGACGAAGAACTGTTCGACACGTCCGTCGATCAGCGACGACACCTGACGCGCCCTGTCGTCCGGATCGAGCGAGACGACCTTGCCCATGCCCTGCGCGGTCTGCACCCAGGGCACGAACAGCAAGCCTATCGTCAGCACGAAGCCGATGCCGATCATCCACGCCATCACCACCGCGAAGCGCGGCGGCCGGAGCGAGGCGAGGGTTCTGAAATGCTTAAGGTTTTCCGGCCGATCAGGCATCGTGATGCTCCTGCTCGGCAAGGAAGCGCATCAGCTCGTCATGGCTGTCGAACCTCTGCTGGTGCTGGCTGCCCAGATAGAGCCAGCCGTCGCGCGCGATCGCTTCGGGCCGCTTGGTCGAGAGCAGCACGGTGGTGTCCGATGCGCGCAACTCGTCGAGCGCGAGCTGAAGGCGGTGGACCGGCATCATGTCGAACAATTCGGACAGCAACAGCACGCGCGGCTTGCCCAGAAGGGCGCCCGCCAGTTTCAGCTGCATGACCTCGGCAATGGTCAGCGGCGCGCCCGACGACGACAATACCGTGTCCAGCCCGTCGGGCAGCGTCGCGATCCGACGTCCCAGTCCCACGGTATCGAGCGCGGCCATCATCGCGCGGTTTCCGCCGTCGCCGACTTCCAGCGCCAGATATTCGCGGATCTTGACCTCGACGATGGTGGGGCGATTGAGCACGGTGACCGCGGTGCGCAGCAGATACATGTCGAACGTGCCAAGATCGCCCTTGCCGATCAGCAATTGCCCACGGTCGGGCAGGGCATGCCGTTTGAGCAGGGACGCCAGCAGGCGTTCCATGCCGGGTTCGACAACCGCCACCACCTGTTCGCCGCCTTTCAGCGAGAACGAGATATGCGCGTCGCCCTTTACCACTTCGCGCATATAGACCGACCCGTCGGACGGCGCCTCTCCGGTGACCTGTCCGCTTTCCTGCGGGATCGAGAACAGGAGGGTCAGCTCTTCCGAGCTGGCGATCATCTCGTAGAACGTGTCGAGGTACCATCCGAGCTGCGAGATGCCGTAGAACACGCCCGAAAGGATCAGCTCGGCCGCCACCAGCTGTCCGATCGACAGCTGGCCCTGGATGATCAGATTGCCGCCCAGCGCCAGCAGGCCCGCGCTCGCCAGCGCATAAACCAGGAAATAGGCCACCGCCTGCGAGAAGCTGTAGCGGAAATATTGCTTGTGCGCCTCGATATAGGCGGCGGTGACGCGTTCGGTGCGGTCCATCGCAAAGCCCATGTGGCGGCTGGACTTGTAGAACCCGTTCGATCCGCCGACGCTTTCCAGCCAGTGCGCCGCCTTGTGCTTTGCATCCGACAGCCCCACCGCGCCCGTCACCGCGCCGCGCCGCCACATGATCCAGATCAGCATCACGACGAACACCAGCAGCACGTTGAAGGCCAGGAAGAACGGGTGATAGAAGCTGGTGACGGCAAGCCCCACCACGGCCTGAAGGATGATGGTGAACGCGCCGATCACCAGGCTGGGCACCGATTTTTGCAGCACCGGCATGTCGAAGAAGCGGTTGAACAGATGTTCGCTGTTCGCGTCTGAGAAATAGGGGTTCTGCGCGTGCACGGCCTTGACCGTGATGCCAGCGACGATGCGCGCGAACAGCCGCCGTTCGAACATCGCCATGACATACAGGCGCAGCGCACTGAGCGCCGCCACGATCAGCAGCAGCAGCAGCAATATGCCCGACAGCGTCCACAGCGGAGCCGGAAGCGAGGTCCGCGCGACGCTGTTGATCAGCACCTGGACCGAAATCGGCGTGGCCAGCGACAGCAGGGTTATCGCGACGGTATAGACGATGCCGATCCGAACATAGCCGTAATCGGGCCCGATGACTTCCGACATCCACAATGCCGCATCGCGCAATCCCAGTCTTTGTCCCGCCACTCTAGCCCCTTGATCGATCAAACTGTTCGCAGTCGCGGTACATATGGAGACAGGCGGCCGACTGAAAGCGGCCCTTGATGTCCCGAATGTAATTTATTGTTTCCGTCCGGCTATCCATAACGACATCTGTTGCCGCTGGCCACGCCGGCGACGCGCCAACCATGCCGGGCAGGGGAAGGCACCGGTCGGGCCGGGCCTGCCGAAGATGCGACCGTCGCCCTTAACAGCAAAGTGCCCGTTGTTGTTGTTCGGTTCAGAAATGGCACGACTTTGACTTCAGATTTTCTTTTGCAGGATGCTCCGCTAATATTCGGGGCGACGCTCGGGTGATCGGGCGGCTTTGGCCTTTTTCGCGCGCCGGGGGGCATTATGCGCGGCGGGCGATGGAGGGGGCAAGGCCGCATGGGGCCGGATCATATTGCATATCTCGTGACAGAGGATCGCGGCGAAGCCGTGCCTGATGCCGATACCGGACCCGAGAGCGCCGACAGCCTGTCCGCAAGGTTTCGGGATGTCGCGCGCGCACAGGGCGCCAAGGTGGCTGCCCGCTGCGGCGAGCAAGAACTGTCCTATGCCGCGCTGGACCGGCTTTCGAGCCAGCTAGCCAATCGGCTCAGGCGCATGGGCGTGTCGGGGGGCGCGCTTGTCGGCCTGCATGTCGGCCGCGATCTCGATATTCTCGTTGGCATATTGGGCATCATCAAGGCGGGCGGCGCCTATCTGCCGATGGATCCCGTCTATCCCGCCGACCGTCTCGCCTTCATGGCGGATGACGCCAATGTGGGGATCATCGTTACAAGGGGCGCGCTGGCGGGCAATCTGGTCGATACCGGGGCCGTTCTTGTCGATATCGGCGATTGCGGCGGCGAAAGCGCGTCATCTCCGCTCGCGGAAACGGGCGGCGGTGATCTGGCCTATGTGATCTATACTTCGGGTTCGACCGGCAAGCCCAAGGGTGTGGCCGTCAGCCATGCCAACGTATTGCGCCTGTTCGATTCGACGCAGCACTGGTTCGGTTTCGGCAGCGACGACGTCTGGACGCTGTTTCATTCCTATTCCTTCGATTTCTCGGTGTGGGAAATCTGGGGCGCGCTGCTTTACGGCGGATGCGTCGTGGTGGTCCCCGTGGAAGTGGGCCGATCGACCGAGGCGTTTCGCAGCCTTGTCCTTGCCGAAGGGGTAACGGTGCTCAACCAGACCCCGTCCGCCTTTCGCCGCTTCATCCAGGCGGACCGCGCCGCTGCGCCCGCCGATTATGCGCTGCGCCATGTGATATTCGGCGGCGAGGCGCTGGAGTTTCAGTCGCTGCGCCCGTGGTTCGCCCGCTATGGAGACCGATCGCCCCGCCTAATCAACATGTACGGCATTACCGAGACGACGGTGCATGTCACCTATCGCCCGGTCACGGTGAACGACCTCGATGCAGGACGCGGCAGCATCATCGGAGAGCCGATACCCGACCTCACGCTTCACATTCTGGACGAGAACATGCGTCCCGTCCCCACCGGTGTCAGCGGCGAGATCTATGTCGGCGGCGCAGGGGTCGCGTCGGGCTATCTCAACCGCCCCGAACTGACGGCGCAGCGCTTCCTTGCCGATCCGTTTTCTTCGGACCGCAATGCACGGCTGTATCGCACCGGTGACCTTGCCTTGCGCAACCGGGAAGGGGAGATCGAATATCTCGGCCGCGCCGACCATCAGGTGAAGATCCGCGGCTTTCGCATCGAGCTGGGCGAGATCGAAGCGCAGATCACCCGCGACGAGGCGATTCGGAACGCCGCCGTCATCGCGCGGCCCGACCGTTCGGGGGAACAGCAGATCGTCGCCTATCTGGTGACCGACCAGACCGCGCACGAGGGACTAGCCGCCCGCCTGCGGGCGCGGCTGAGGGCCGTATTGCCCGATTACATGCTGCCCGCTCATTTTGTTCTGATCGACGATCTGCCGCTGACGGAAAACGGCAAGCTCGACCGCGCGCGGCTTCCCGAACCGGGGCAGGCACGCGCCAGCGCGGCCTATGTCGCGCCCAGGGGTGAGCGGCAGGAACTGATCGCGCGCATCTGGTCGGACGTGCTGGGCGTCGAACAAATGGGCGCGCATGACGATTTCTTCGAACTGGGCGGCCATTCGCTGTTGATCATCGACGTGCTGCAACGGCTTCGGGCGCATGGTCTGCACGTCTCCGCCGGCGACATGTTCCTGACGCCCACCATCGCGGCCATCGCCGATCTGGCAGAGCAGCACGGATCGACTGAAGCCATCGCCCTCAGCAATATTCCGCCCGATTGCGACGCGATCCGGCCCGATATGCTGGATCTGGTCACGCTGGACGAGGATGAGATTGCGCTGATCGAACGCACGGTTCCGGGCGGGGCCGCGAATATTCAGGACATTTATCCGCTCACCCCGCTGCAGGAAGGCATCTTCTATCACCACCGCGTTTCGGCCAGCGGCGATCCCTATCTGGTCACGACACTGATGGCCGCCCGCTCGCGCGAACAGGCGATGCGCTATGCCGCGGCGGTGCAGTCCGTGGTGAACCGTCACGACATCCTGCGCAGCGCCTTTCTGGCCGAGGGCCTGCGTCATCCGGTGCAAGTCGTGTGCCGCGAAGCGCGCGTGTCGGTCGAGGAGATGCAGTTCGAGCCTGCCGAGGGCGATGTCGCCGGGCAATTGCTCGACCGTTTCGATATGCGTCATCACCGGCTGGCGGTCGATCGCGCTCCGGCCATACGGCTCTATATCGCGCAGGATCCGGCGAACGAGCGCTGGCTGATCCTGCGTTCGCATCACCATCTGATAGAGGACCACACGACCGACGAGCTGATGAGCGGCGAGATCGCGGCGCTGATGGCGGACGGTGGCGCGGATCTTCCCGAACCGCTGCCGTTTCGCGCATTCGTCGCGCGTACCGCTGACAAGGCGGAGGCACCGGAATCGCGCGAATGGTTCGGCGAATTGCTGGGCGATCTGGATGAACCGACTGCCGCTTTCGGCCTGACCGAAACGGCGCAGGATGAACCGATAAAGGATGCGCGGCTGCGGCTGGACGACGGCCTATCGGAACGGCTGCGCATTATTGCCAGATCGCGCGGCGTAGGCGTCGCCAGCCTGTTCCACCTCGCCTGGGGGCTGGTGGTCGGACAAAGCTGCGGACGCGGCGATGTCGTTTTCGGTACCGTCCTGTTCGGGCGGATGCAGGCGGGCGATCATGCGGATCGCATCCTTGGCCCGATGATCAATACGCTTCCGCTGCGCCTGCGCTTTGCGGGCCGCAGCGTGGCCGAAGCGCTGACCGACACGCATGAGCTGCTGGCCGGATTGCTGCGCCACGAACATGCGTCGCTGGCCATGGCGCAGGCCTGCAGCAGGCTCGCGCCGGGTGTTCCGCTGTTCAATGCGCTGATCAATTTCCGCCATGTGCAGATCCGCGGCGGGCGCGAGAGTACCAGGGTCCACGCGATGGGTCCGGCGATCGAGGCGATGGGGCTTGAGCTTCTGTCCTTCACCGAAAGGACGAATTACGCGCTCGAACTGTCGGTCGATGATCTTGGCGACGGCTTCATGGTGGAGGCGCAGTCGCGTCATCCGGTGGATCCCGCCATATTGTGCGACGCCGTGGCGGCCGCGCTGGAAGATATCGCCGCAAAGCTTGAGTTCGAGCCCGATGCGAGGACGGAGGACGTCCGCATTCTCTCCGCCGCTGCCGAGCGGCGATTGCTGCACGATTTCAACGACACCGCCACCGAATTCGGCACGCCCCAGCGCCTCCACGCCGCCTTCGAGGGGCAGGCGGCCCGCACACCCCAGGCGGTCGCGCTGGAGTTAGAGGGGCGCGAGATGTCCTATGGCGAACTCGACCGCCGCGCCAATGCGCTGGCGCGCGCCATGCGCCAGGCGGGTGTGAGACGGGACGCGCTTGTCGGCGTATGCGCCGAACGCAGCTTCGAGATGGTCGTCGCGCTTTATGCCGCGCTGAAGGCAGGCGGTGCCTATGTGCCGCTGGACCCGTCGCTGCCTGCGGCGCGCCTTGCCGACATGCTGGCGGATGCCGCACCGAAAGTGGTTTTGTGCCAGCCGCATCTGCGCGACCGTATCGCGGGCTTCGAAGGCAAGATCCTCGATCTCGACCTCGCGGCGGAAACGGAAATCGCGAACGGCGCCCCGCTTTTAGACGAGGGCGAGCCGGGCGACCTTGCCTATGTAATCTTCACATCGGGCTCCACCGGGCGGCCCAAGGCGGCAATGAACGAACATCGCGGCATCGTGAACCGGCTGAACTGGATGCAGGCGCAATACGGCCTGACGGCAGACGACCGGGTGCTTCAGAAAACGCCGTTCAGTTTCGACGTGTCGGTCTGGGAATTCTTCTGGCCGCTGATGGTCGGCGCAAGGCTGGTGATCGCGCGGCCCGATGGCCACCGTGACAGCGGCTATTTGGCCGAACTGATCCGGTCGCGCGCCATCACCACGCTGCATTTCGTCCCGTCGATGCTGCGCGTGTTTCTCGAGGAACCGGCCGCCGCCGATTGCCCGTCGATCCGCCGCGTCATCTGCAGCGGAGAGGCGCTGACCCACGATCTTCAGACCGCCTTCTTCGATCGCTTCGCAGAGGCGGATTTGCATAATCTGTATGGCCCGACCGAAGCGGGTGTCGACGTCACCCACTGGACTTGCCGCCGGGACGCGCAGGGCACCATCGTTCCCATCGGCAGGCCGGTCGCGAACACACGCATCCATATTCTCGACGATCGCCTGCGGCCCGTTCTGCAAGGCGCGCCGGGCCATGTGTTCATCGGCGGGGTGCAGGTCGGTCGCGGCTATCTCGGCCAGGGCGAACTCACTGCGGAGCGGTTTGTTGCGGATCCGTTTTCGGGCGATCCCGCGGCTCGCATCTACCGGACGGGCGACGTCGGGCGATATCTGCCGGACGGCACCATCGAATATCTGGGGCGCAGCGATTTCCAGGTGAAGATCCGCGGCCAGCGCATCGAACTGGGCGAGATCGAGGCGCGGCTGGAAGAGATCGAAGGCATCACGCAAGGCGTCGTCCTGGCGCGCGAGGATCCCGTGCAGGGCGCGCAGCTGATCGCCTATTATATCGCGTCGGACCAGCCAATCGATCCGGCACACCTGTCCGCGGAACTGGGGCGCTCGCTGCCGTCCTATATGGTGCCGGCTATTTTCGTCGAACTGGCGGAGATGCCGCTGACCTCCAGCGGAAAAATCGACCGCAAGGCCTTGCCCGAGCCCGGACCTGCCGAGCGCCAGCGCAGCGCTACGCCGCCGCGCGACGATGTCGAACGGGCGATGGCGGCGATCTGGCAGGACATGCTGGGCGCATCGGAAATCGGCATAGACGAGGATTTCTTCGCGCTCGGCGGTCATTCGCTGTTGGCGTTGCAGATGCTGGTCCGGCTTGAAAGGCAGATGGGACTGCGTATCCCGATCCGGACGGTGGTCGAGGGACGGACGATCCGCCGCATCTCGGACGGACTGGAAAACACAGCCGGAACCGATCTTCCCGAGGGGCTGATCCGCCTGCATGGCAGTGTGTCCCAGCGACCGCTGTTCTGCATACCCGGCGCGGGCGGCGTCGCGCTGCAGTTCGAGAATCTGGCGCGCAAGCTGGAGGGGGACCGCGCGGTCTATGCATTCGAATTGCACGAGATGGACGCGGGGCCCGCACGCTGGCCGACGATGCAGGATTATACGCAGGCGGTGGCCCGTGCGATGCGCGAGGTGCAGCCGGACGGTCCCTATTCGCTGATCGGCTTTTCGTCCGGCGGCAATCTGGCAGTCGAGGTCACAGCACTTCTGGAAAGCCAGGGGCAAAAGGTCGACACATTGTGGGTGGTCGATTCCTATGCGCCGGGCACGATCTATCTGACCAGCCAGCTGGCGCGTTGGAAGGGGCACTTCGACGAGATCGTCGGCCTGCCGCTGCACGAGATACCCGGCCATCTGCGTTTCCGCGCAAGACGCATGTTTGGCCGTCTGCCAAGACGGCGGCGCGGCGAAACCGAGCTGGAATTCAAACTGCGTCTGGCGGAAGAGCGCGCCGAAAAAGTGCAGAAAAATTATGCGGCCAGCTCCGTGAAGACCGCGATCCACTGGACCCGCGCCAGCGGCACCATGGCCGAGAATTTCTGGGCCACCTTCGTCGATCCCACCGAAACGGGCGGCTGGATCGACCTGTGTAGCGAGCTCAAGGTCTATCGCTTCGACTGCGGCCACCACGCCATGTTGAAGGAGCCGCAGTTGGGCAGGCTGGCGGATCACATTTCCGAAAGTCTGCGTGCCTGCCGTGCGCCCGAACTAGAGTGCGATGGCGGTCACCACATGGCCGTCTGCCGCGAACCAGCGGCCGTCGAACCTTGTGCCTGACCGGCCCAGACCCTCGATGTCGATACAGGTCGTGACAGCGAAACCGCTTTCCGACGTTTCTACCGCGACCTCGCGGTAATCGACGAAGGCCCTGCCGATGGGAAACTGCGCCTTGTAGAACGCTTCCTTGGCCGAAAACATCAGGGTCGCGGCGGCGCGGCGCTCGTCCTGCGGCAGCAGTGCCAGTCGCTCGCGCTCCTCGGTCCTGAACAGCAGGTCCTGCAACTCGTCCGTTACGGCCCGTCGCTGTTCGACGTCGATGCCGATTGATCGCGCCGTAACGTTAGCCGCGACGACCGCCATGGCGATCGTGCCGCTGTGCGAGATGCTTCCGATCGCGCCTTGCGGCCAGATCGGCATGCCCCGTTCCCCGCGCAGCACGGGCGCGTCGCCATAGCCCAGTGCATCGAGGCAGCTTCGCGCGCAGGCCCGGCCAGCGAGGAATTCGTCTCGCCTTCGTTCCGCAGCGCCGGCGACCAGCACAGCCTCTGCCGGGTGGTGCCGCGCGCCGGTCAGCGGAATCGCGCATCCGCACGCAGCGACGGGAAAGTCGAACAGGCCGCGCAAGGCGGGCAGGTCTTCGATCCTGTCGGCGGATATCGGCACCATCCGCCGGATCTAGCGCGGATTTGCGGCTTTCCCAAACGGGATGAGGGCTGAACGCGGCTTTCGGGCAGGCATATCGATGATCCCACAGGCAAATGCGGCAACGCCTTCGACAATCGCGGCAAGCGGTCCTAGATTGCGGGCATGGGCGATTCACCCGACATCTTTGGCGCGGCGACCGGCGGTGATCCGGACGGCGAAGACGCAACGCGGCCCAACGCGGCCGAGCTTGAGGCGGCAGGGCAGAACGCACTGTTTGGTTCCGCACCGGCAGAGGAACAGGCGCCTTCCGCTGCTCCTGCCGCCCCTCCTGCCGCCCCTCCTGACGCTACGCCGGTCGAGGCGAAGGCCGAACCGGCCCAGCCCTATCGCGTGCTTGCGCGCAAATACAGGCCGCAGACCTTCGATCAGCTGATCGGGCAGGACGCGATGGTCCAGACGCTGGCCAATGCGATCAAGCGCGACCGGCTGGCGCACGCGTTCCTGATGACCGGCGTGCGCGGGGTGGGCAAGACCTCGACCGCTCGGCTGATCGCCAAGGCGCTGAACTGCATCGGCCCCGACGGGCAGGGCGGGCCGACGATCGACCCGTGCGGCGTATGCGAACCGTGTCGCGCCATTGCCGAGGGCCGCCATATTGACGTGATCGAGATGGACGCCGCCAGCCACACCGGCGTCGACGACGTGCGCGAGATCATCGAGGCGGTGCGCTATGCCGCGGTCTCCGCGCGCTACAAGATCTATATCATCGACGAGGTTCACATGCTCTCGCGCAATGCTTTCAACGCATTGCTCAAGACGCTGGAGGAGCCGCCCGCCCATGTGAAATTCCTGTTCGCCACGACCGAGGTCGACAAGCTGCCGGTCACGGTGCTCTCGCGCTGCCAGCGTTTCGACCTGCGCCGCATCACTTCGCCGATGCTCAAAGACCATTTCGCGTGGGTTTGCCGGGAAGAAAGCGTCGAGGCCGAGGACGAGGCGCTGTCGATGGTCGCGGGCGCGGCAGAAGGATCGGTGCGCGACGGGTTGTCCATCCTCGACCAGGCAATCGCGCATGCCGACATGGCGACCGACGGGGAGGGCACCTTCGTTACCGCCGAACAGGTGCGCGACATGCTGGGCCTTGCCGACAAGGGGGTGCAGCGGCGTCTGCTGACGGCCATTCTCTCAGGCGACGCGGTAGAGATGCTGACGGTCATCGACAACCAATATTCGCTGGGTGTCGAACCGCTGGCGCTGATGCGCGCGCAGATGGATCTGGTCCACCGCATCACCCTGTACCAACTGGGCAGAAAGGGCGGCCGGGGCGCCGAACCCGACGCACCCACCGCCGAGGAGCGCGAGGCCATCGGGGCTTGGGCCGAACAGCTGCGGCCTGCGCAATTGCACCGCTTGTGGCAATTGCTGCTGAAGGGCCATGACGAAGTCCGCACCGCGCCCGATCCGCTGGCCTCGGCGCAGATGGCGCTGCTGCGCGTGATGCATGCCGCCGAAATGCCCGATCCGGGCGAACTGATGCGCAGGCTGGACGACATATCGTCGCGACCCGTCGCCGCTGCAAAGACCGAAGGGCAGGGCGGGGCGCAAGGAGCGTCCGCCGAAGCAGGGCTGGCCGCCGAAGCAGGGTTGGCCGCCAAGGCAGGGCCCGATTGGGAAACGCTGGTCGAGAGCGTCGAGAATGCGGGCGCTTTGCGTGTCGGCCAGATCATGCGCGATTATGTGCGCGTGGTGGAACTTGCGAACGGCCGCCTGCGCTACCATCTCTCGCCTGAGTTCAAGGGCGATGCTGCGCCCGATCTGCGCGACGGGCTGGCCAGGGCCACTGGCGAAAAGTGGCTTGTCGAGCAGGCGGGCGCCGATGAGGACGCAGCACCCTCGCTGGGCGAAGCCGCCAGGGCACGGGCCGAAGCGGAGACGCGCAGCATACAGGATTCCTCGCTGGTGAAGGCGGCTTTGGCGGCGTTCCCCGATGCGAAACTGCTCGAACACGGGCGTATTGATGATGATGCAGCGGCCGCGGAAGGCCGCCGTTATCGACAGGCATAAGGATCAAGACGATGAAATCGATGGAAGAAATGTTCCAGGCCGCCCAGCAGGCCGCGCAGAACATCCAGAAGCAGATGAACGAGGCGCAGGCCACGCTCGACGCGATCGAGGTCGAAGGCGTTTCGGGCGGCGGGCTGGTCAAGATCCGCTGCACCGCCAAGGGCCGCATCCTGGGCGTCGCCATCGACGACAGCCTGATCGTGCCTGCCGAAAAGCAGATGCTGGAGGACCTGATCGCCGCCGCGTTCAACGATGCGCGCACCCGCGCCGACCAGCGCGCGAACGAGGAGATGCAGAAGGTCCAGCAAGGCGCAGGCCTTCCGCCGGGCTTCGACCTGTCGAAACTGGGCATCTGAAGGCACCGTTTCACCTCATCCAATTCGGATTAGTGCGGCGGGGCGCTTGTCCCTTGCTGCAGATGCACCATATTCAGCCGGAACAGCCCGCCGCCCCTTCGCCAGATCGCCGACAAATGGCGAATCTGGCAGAAAAGGGTCGAAAACGGAGCAGACAGGCTCCTCTCATCGGCGGGCAGGCGTATAAAGGCGGCATCGGGCTGCAATGCCAGATCGCAATGTCGCCACTCGGCGCATGGGGCTGTGAAAGCCTGCGTGCGCCGGTCAATCGGAAAGTGACAGATGAACAGCTACCCGCTTCTTCCCCTGCGCGACATCGTGGTGTTCCCCGGCATGGTCGTGCCGCTCTTCGTCGGGCGCGAGAAATCGGTCGCCGCACTGGAAGCCGCGATGGCGGGCGACAAGGACATCATGCTGGTCGCCCAGCTCGACCCCGGCTGCGACGATCCGGAGGCTGACGACCTTTACGACATCGGCGTGATCGCCAGCGTCCTGCAATTGCTGAAGCTGCCCGACGGAACGGTCCGCGTTCTGGTCGAGGGGCAAGAGCGTGCCTCGGTCGAGTCGATGGCATTGCAGAACGACATGCTGGTCGCCGACGTGAAGCTGATGGACGAGATTACCGCCAGCGGGACCGAGGTGTCGGCCCTGATGCGGCAGGTGCTGGAACAGTTCAACGACTATGCCAAGCTGAACAAGAAGCTGTCGGCCGACGCGGGCGAGCAGCTGGGCGAGATCGACGACGCCTCGCGACTTGCCGATGCGGTGGCCGCGAATATCGCCGCCAAGGTGTCGGACAAGCAGGCCATGCTGACCGAGCGCGATCCGGTAAAGCGTCTGGAAATGTCGCTGTCCTTCATGGAAGGCGAACTGGGCGTATTGCAGGTGGAGCGCCGCATCCGCGGCCGCGTAAAGCGGCAGATGGAAAAGACGCAGCGCGAATATTACCTCAACGAACAGCTCAAGGCGATCCAGTCCGAACTGGGCGGTGAGGGCGAGGACGGCGACGAACTCGCCGAACTGGCCGAGAAGATCGAAAAGGCCAAGCTGTCGAAAGAGGCGCGCTCCAAGGCCAATTCCGAGCTGAAGAAGCTGCGCTCGATGCAACCGATGAGCGCGGAGGCGACGGTCATCCGCAACTATCTCGACGTGCTGCTCGGCCTGCCGTGGGGCAAGAAGAGCCGCGTCAAGAAGGACATCGCCAAGGCGCAGGAAGTGCTCGATGCCGATCACTATGCGCTGGACAAGGTCAAGGACCGGATCATCGAATATCTGGCGGTCCAGGCCCGTACCAACAAACTGAAGGGGCCGATCCTGTGCCTCGTCGGACCTCCGGGCGTGGGCAAGACCTCGCTGGGCCGCTCGATCGCCAAGGCGACGGGCCGCGAATTCGTGCGCCAGTCGCTGGGCGGCGTGCGTGACGAGGCGGAGATCCGCGGACACCGCCGGACCTATATCGGCTCGTTGCCGGGCAAGATCGTGACCAATCTGAAAAAGGCCGGCGCGTCGAACCCGCTGTTCCTGCTGGACGAGATCGACAAGCTGGGTCAGGATTTCCGCGGCGACCCGGCCAGCGCCCTGCTGGAAGTGCTGGACCCCGAGCAGAACGCCAAGTTCCAGGACCATTACCTCGAGATCGACTATGATCTGTCGGACGTGATGTTCGTCTGCACGGCAAACTCACTGAACCTGCCTCAGCCGCTGCTCGACCGCATGGAGATCATCCGGCTTGAGGGTTATACCGAGGACGAGAAGGTCGAGATCGCCGAACGTCACCTGCTCGACAAGCAGGTCGAACTGCACGGTCTGAAGAAGGGCGAGTTCGAACTCACCGAACCGGCGCTGCGCGACCTGATCCGCTATTACACGCGCGAGGCCGGCGTTCGTACGCTTGAGCGCGAGATCGCGCGCCTGGCCCGCAAGAGCCTGCGCAAGATCCTTGAGGGTGAAGTCGAGAGCGTGGTGATCACGCCTGAAAACCTTGGCGACTTCGCGGGCGTGCGCAAGTTCCGCCACGGCGTTTCGGACGAGGAGAACCAGATCGGCGCGGTCACTGGCCTTGCCTGGACCGAGGTTGGCGGCGAACTGCTGACCATCGAAAGCGTGACCGTTCCCGGCAAGGGCGCGGTCAAGACCACCGGCAAGCTGGGCGAGGTCATGAACGAGAGCGTGCAGGCCGCATTCTCCTTCGTGAAGGCGCGCGCCCCGCATTACGGGATCAAGCCGTCGATCTTCCGGCACAAGGACATCCATATCCATTTGCCCGAAGGCGCGGTGCCCAAGGACGGGCCCAGCGCGGGCGTGGGCATGGTCACCTCCATCGTCTCGACGCTGACGGGCATTCCGGTGCGCGCCAATGTCGCGATGACGGGCGAGGTTACCCTGCGCGGCCGCGTGCTGGCGATCGGCGGGCTCAAGGAAAAGCTTCTGGCGGCTCTGCGCGGGGGCATCACCACCGTGCTGATTCCCGAGGAAAACAAGAAGGATCTGGTCGAGATTCCCGCCAATATCGTCGAGCGTCTGGAAATCATTCCTGTCGAGCACGTCGACGAGGTTCTGGCCCGCGCGCTGGCCGAACCGGTTGAGCCGATCGAGTGGAGCGAGGAAGAAGATCTCGCCAGCCAGCCCACCGGACTGGCCGCTGGCGGGTTGTCTCCAACCGCGCACTAATATCCACGGAGGGCCGAAGCGTTTCGCAGGTGTCCCACCAATAAACGGCCAAGCGGGGCGGGCGCGAATCGCGCTCGCCCCGCTTTCGATCCGCGCCCAATCCCCGGCAAGAAATCGTGCTGCAATTTAGGTGCAGTGCAGCATTTGGGCGAATGCCGTGCTGCAGCTGCTCAACTCATCGTATCTGATGCCGGATTCATTCAAAAAATCGCGGATTCAAGCCGGTTCGGAGCATGTTTTGCCTTTGACAGTCGGACAAAAAATGCTCAGTTCCCGGCATCCGCGCTTTCGATTCCGGCCGATGGCGGAGGGGATCGTTTTATCGATAACGACAAACCTGACTGAAGGGGGTTTTCCTAAATGAACAAGAACGAGCTGATCAGCGAAGTCGCCGAAACCAGCGGACTGACGCGCAGCGATGCCACGAAGGCCGTGGAAGGCGTTTTCGACGCGATCACCGCTTCGCTGGCGAAGGGAGACGAGGTTCGCCTGGTCGGTTTCGGCACTTTCTCGGTTGCCAAGCGCAAGGCATCGACGGGCCGCAATCCCCGCACTGGCGAGCCGATGACCATCAAGGCATCGACCCAGCCGAAGTTCAAGGCCGGCAAGGGCCTGAAGGATTCGGTGAACTGATCACTGCCTGTTTCGCCGCCGGCTGAAAGGTTGGCGGACACGGCATAGGAACCGCGCGGGTGGCGACATCCGCGCGGTTCTTGTTATCGGCGCCCTGGCAAGGCCCCGATGCGTCCTCTCTATAGCCCGATCAGCGCCATGGGGGCGGTCTTGCTGGATGGATCGACGGTCCAGACCAGCACTTTCATCCCGCTCTCGTCTACGGGCCCGTCGTCCGTGTTGTTCGCCAAAATCTCGCCATCGGTGCGGATGGTGAAGGTGCCTTCGGGCAGGACCATCTCGGCCGAAGCGGACTGGTCGTCCTGCATCGCGCCCATCGCCATCATCATCGACATGCCCTGGCCCATGCCCGCCTGCTCGCCGCCAAAGCCGGGCGCCTGCACGCGCACGCGGCCATCGACGCGCGGCGTCACGGTCACGAAATAAGAGGGCGCGGGCAGATCCTCGACCACCGGAAACAGGAAGCTGTGCGTCAGCACGCCCTCGGCCTTGAAACGCACGTCATAGATGCCGTCGCCGCGATAGGACACCGCCTCCCAGCCGCGCATCTTGCGCAACGTCTCGACCAGCTTCTTCGCGATCTCGGGATCGGCCGGGTCGATGCCGCCGAACATCTTGATGAACTGCTCCTTCTGACGCGCTTCCTGTTCCTGTTCGGCCTGCCAGTCGGCGCGCTGCTCATCGACCTCTGCGGCAGTGCATTCGCGCGGTTCCAGATCGTCGTCGGTGCATTCGGCCTCGAAAGAAGCGGACTGATCCATATTGGCCAGCTGGTTGAGGCCCATGGTCGTAATCTCGCCCTCATAGCTGAAGGCGAATGCACCGCCCTTGGTCAGCACGAGTTCGGAATCGAACTTGCCCGGCGTCAGGAAACAGCCCCCAAGCGCCGCCACGCTGGCAACCGCGGCCAGCCCCCGGACCGCCCGCGACAGAATCGAAATTTTCATATCCGCCCCCCTTCGCACCGTGACCCCCTGCATCCTTATCTACATCGAACGCGTTGCGCAGGCGTAAAGCGAAATGGCGGCGGCGTTCGACACATTCAGGCTCTCGACCGTCGAGCTGATCGGCAGGCGCGCGATCTGGTCGCAGTGCTGTCCGATATTATGCCGCAGCCCATCACCCTCAGCCCCCAGCACCAGCGCGACCGGACCGGTCGGCAAAGCCTCCGCCAGGGTGACTTCGCCATCGCCGTCGAGCCCGATGCGCCAGTATCCCGCCTCGGCAAGCTCGTCCAAAGCGCGTGCCAGATTGACCACGCGAACCCATGGCAGGGTTTCCAGCGCGCCCGACGCCGATTTTGCCAGCACGCCCGATTCGGGCGGGGCGTGACGGTCCTGCGTGACGATGCAGGCGGCGCCAAAGGCCGCGGCGGATCGCATGATCGCACCCACATTATGCGGATCGGTCACCTGGTCCAGCATCACGACGGGCGCGGAGGGATCGCCTTCCAGCACGTCCTTCAAAAACAGTTCGGGCAGGGGGTCGCATTCAATGACGATGTTCTGATGCGGCGCATCGCGCGCGACCAGCCGGGCAAGATCGGTGTTTTGCGCGAATTCGACCCGCACGTCGGGGGCCGGCTCGATCCCCTCGGCGCGCAATTCGTCCATCATCTCGTGCGTGGCCCAGATGCGGTTGATGCTGCGATGGGGGTTCTCCATCGCCGCGATGACGGCATGGCGCCCCCACAGGCGCACCGCGCCCTTGGTCGCGCGCCCGCTGCCGCGTCCGCCCTGCATGCGCCCCGCGCGTCCGCGCAATGCTTTCTTCTCGCCCTTGGCCACTGATACCTCTTATCTGTTTCGGCCCATGCGGCCATGAATCTGCGTATTCCACGCGCTGTTGCCAGCACCCCCATTGACAGGCAAGCGCAGCTTCGCCAAAGGGGCGCCTCTCGGCCGATTGGCTCCGTTTTCCGGAGCATTTCGCCAGGGGCCTTATAGGCTCTTCTTGCACCGGTGTGGACAGGTGGCCGAGTGGTTAAAGGCAGCAGACTGTAAATCTG
>CERQ01012160.1_pt1 | contig 46936 bp, 38 predicted proteins | sample 530711 | NCBI WGS metagenome assembly CERQ01 (sample SAMEA2620882, study PRJEB7988) | marine metagenome | biome: marine biome (ENVO:00000447); feature: mesopelagic zone (ENVO:00000213); material: "saline water (ENVO:00002010), including plankton (ENVO:xxxxxxxx)" | depth 850 m | reverse complement strand
CCCGCCGTCACTCCGCAAACGGTGGCCGACGCCTTCCTCGACGCGTTCGAGCGGCATTACGCCTTTTTCGGCCGCCGCCCGCCCGATCATGCGACGCGGGCCGCGCGGGTCCGCAGCCGGATCGCGCCGGACATGAGCGAGGCGCAGCTGTGGGATGCACTCGCGGCCTATATGCACGGCCTGTCCGACAGCCACACCAAGCTGATCGGCGAGGTCGCCATCCCGGGCCGTGACGCAGGCGAACGCCGCCGCATGCAGGACGGGCAGGGCACCACGCTGCCGCGCATGCGCGCGACGCAAGGGGGAGAGAGCGAATGGCTGGTCGCGCTGATCGACCAGACGCTCGCCCGCCTTGGCGACAGCGCGCATCAGGCGGGGCGCGATCGGATCGTCTGGGGGATGCTGGACGGGCGCACCGGCTATGTGCAGATCTTCCAGATGGGCGGCTTCACCGACCGCGAGGATTTCGGCAGCGACGCATGGGCGGAGGCCGAGCTGGCCGAATTCGACCGCATCATGGACGAGGCTTTCGCGGCGTTCGAAGCAGCGGGGGCGGGGGCGCGGGCGGGGGCCGTCATCCTCGACCTGTCGAACAATCGCGGCGGATGGGACCGCATCGCCAAGGCGGTCGCGAGCCGCTTCACCGACCGGCCCTATACCGGATATACGACGGTGGCGCTTGGGTCCGGCCTCGCGCCCTTCGACCATGTCATCGAACCCGCGGACGGCCTGCGCTTCACCGGACCGGTCTATCTGCTGACCAGCGACGTGACGGTCAGCGGCGGAGAGCTGGCCACGCTGGCGCTGCGCCAGAACCCGCGCGTGATCCAGCTTGGCGGGACGACCCGCGGCGCCTTCTCCACCCCGCTCGCCAAGCGCCTGCCCAACGGCTGGCTGCTCGAACTCTCGAACGAGATCTTCGCCGCCCTCGATGGCAGTGTTTACGAGGAGACCGGGCTTGCCCCGCAGGTGCCGTTCGACGTCTATCCGGCCAACGCGCCCGTCACGGGCCACCTGGCCGCGATCGAGCGCGTATTGGCGATGAGAGAGGGTGAATAGAGCGGGATGCTTCGGGTGAACCGCGCGCCTGCCGGGAGGGACTAGGTCTTTTCGGCCGCCTTGCGCACTTGCCCTAGCAAAGCGGCCAGCTTCTGCCCGTCGCGCTTCAGTTGCACCAGTCGTGACGCTGCTGCCGATTGTTCGATGACGATTTCCCGCTCTTCCCCCTGTCGCGCCCGGATCGACAGCGTGCGAAGAACCATCATCCAATGGCCGTTCTGTGCCACCGTCACCACGACGAGACCGTGGCAAAGCTGCCTCCGAAAAGCCTCGTGTCGCTCGCGATACTCCGCCAGACAAGTTGAAGCGGATTTCCCCGCATCTGCAAACGGACCGTCCGGTCCGATCGCCTCCGCCAGATCTTCCAGGCGCTGGCCGATAAAATGGCGCAAGCCAATCGCGGACGGATCCGGGCTGGCTTGCGACAAGGCCAGCAATGTCTTGGTGACGGCAAGTTCAACGGCAGAAAAGTGATGCATGCACTCACCGCGCCACGCGTTGACGGCTGCATAGATCGCATCCCAGTCAACCGAGAAGGACGTGAGCGCCGAATGGTCCGGGATTGCGTTCATCCCGCCTGCTTAATTCCTGACCGGTTTCCGAATGATTATCGAATCGCGGTGGGGCAGCGGCCCGCCAGCTTTTCCTGTCCTACACGCCATCGCCGCGCTAGCCGTTGGCGCGAAGGCTCCTTCCCATCGTCGAAATTCCCGCGGGACCCCATGGTGTCACTTTTGGCCCGCAAACCCGCCAATTCCGCGGCCCACAGAAGGGTGACAGACCCTGTAGGACGTGTCACCTTTGTCACTTTTCGCGGCTTACAGCAGGTGCCCGGTCCGGTCCCGCTTGGTATCCAGATAGCGCGCATTATGCGGGTTCGCCGGCAGCGCATGCGCCACCCGCTCCGCCACTTCTATCCCCAGTGCGTCCAGCGTCTCGACCTTCATCGGATTATTGGTCAGCAGCCGGATCCGCCGCACGCCCAGCAGTTCCAGCATGCGCGCCGCCACCGGAAAATCGCGCGCATCGGTCGGCAGGCCCAGCCGGTTGTTGGCGTCCACCGTGTCGAAACCCTGGTCCTGCAGGCGATAGGCGCGCAGCTTGTTGATCAGCCCGATCCCGCGCCCTTCCTGCCGCAGATAGAGCAAAACGCCCCAGCCGCCCCCGGCGGCCTCGTCCGCCATCGCGGCCAGCGCCGCGTCGAGCTGCGGCCCGCAATCGCATTTGAGGCTGCCCAGCACGTCGCCCGTCAGGCATTCGCTATGCAGGCGCACCAGCGGCACGCGTTCGCCGTTCTGCCGGCCGATGACCAGCGCGACATGCTCGCGCAGATCGTCGGGGGCGCGAAAGGCGACGATCTCGGCCTGCTCCGCCGCATGTGTGGGCAGATGGGCGCGGGCCTGAATGGTAAGGCGGGCCGGATCCTCGAACGCGGCGATGTCGCTGGCGGACAATTCCACCGCTTCGCCCGCCGGTTCGGGCGCAACGAGGAAGGCAGGCAGGATCCCCGCAATCCGCGCCAGCGCCATCGCCGCCTTGGCCGCTTCCGACGCCTCCAGCGGGTCGGCGCGAAACGGACCGGACAGCGGATTGGCCAGATCGCGCGAGGGATCGGCCAGTTCGCGCGCAGCCTGCAGGGTGAACGGCTCCGCCGCGCGGATCAGCGCGGGCGCATCGGGGACGGCAGCGTCCTTCTGGTTGATCAGTTTCAGCGTCGCCGCCCGCGCCGCCGAGATCAGCAGCCGCCGCGCCGCCGACCCGCCCGCGTCATGCCCCGTCTCTGCAGGCAGCAGCAGCAACGCGCCATCCCCGCCCGACACGCGCACGGGCCAGCCATGGCGCAGCGCATCGACCGCCTGCGCAGTCCGGCGAGAGGGTGAGGGGGCGGTCATCGCCTAGATCTCGAAGCGGGTGACCAGCGGAATATGGTCCGAAGGCCGCTCCCAGTCGCGGCATTCCAGCAGGGCGCGATGCTCGCGCGCCTGCGCCGCCAGATCGGGCGAGGCCCACATATGGTCCAGCCGCCGCCCGCGATTGGACGCCTTCCAGTCCTTGTTGCGATAGCTCCACCAGCTATAGCTTTTTTCCTCGGCCGGGACATATTCGCGGCCAAGGTCGACCCAGCCATGCGCATGGCGAAACCGGTCCAGCGCCTCCACCTCGACCGGGGTGTGGCTGACGACCTTCAGCAGCGCCTTGTGGCTCCACACGTCGTGTTCCAGCGGGGCCACGTTGAAATCGCCGACGATCAGGCTGGGGCGGTCGACGGTATCGGCCCAATGCGCCATGCGTTCGAGGAAATCGAGTTTCTGGCCGAACTTGGGGTTGATCTCGCGGTCGGGTTCGTCGCCGCCGGCCGGGATATACACATTCTCAAGCAGAAGGCCCTTGCCCGCACCGCCCAGTTCGACGCCGACATGCCGTGCCTCGCCATTGTCCTGCCAGTCGTGGCGGCTGAGTTCGGTAAGGGGCAGCTTCGAGACGGTGGCGACGCCGTGATAGCCCTTTTGCCCATGCACCGCGCGGTGGGTGTAGCCAAGGCGTTCGAAGGCGGCATGCGGAAACAGATGCTCGGCCACCTTGATCTCCTGCAGGCACAGCACATCGGGCTGCTGCTTGGCAAGAAAGCGCTCGACCTGATCGAGGCGGAGGCGGACGGAGTTGATGTTCCAGGTTGCGATCGTGACCATGCAGCGCGCCATAAGGCCTTCGGCGGCAAAGTCCAATCTGTCTGAAAGTGAGAAGCCGCCGCCGGAAGGCCGTTGCAGGAAACGGACGCCAGACACGCAAAACCCCCGACCCGGGGGCATTGGGTCGGGGGTTGCCATTCGCGTTCGTCACGCTCGGCAAGATGCGGTTTGTTGGGGCGGGCAACAGGGGGGAAACCCGATTCCCTCGCATCTTGTTCGGATATTTCTACGCCCGAACGCCTGTCGATTAGATGAACGGCAGGTACAGGGGAAGGGCCGTTCGTCGCTATACCCGCACAATTGACCGTTAATTAGCCCTTAAGAGCCGAATCGGTCAGCGTTTCTTCCTCGGACGGACATCCTTGAAGGTGAATGTCCCGTCGCTCACCGGGATGCCGTAGCGCTGGTTGCTGAGGAAGATCTTGGTGATCTTGTTCTGCGAATCCACCGAGACCCAGCTTTCAAGCTGCAATCCGCCCGGAGCCGAGGCGTCGCGATTGAAGATCAGCGTGATCGTGCCGTATTCGGGATGCTTGGGATCCTTGACCTGCACGCTGACAAGATCGGGGTGGCGCACGGGCATCAGCTTGCCATAGCGCATGACGTCCTTCCCCGGATCGAGCAGCGCGCCAAGCGGGCTGTTGCTGATCGGCCAGACCTGCTTTTGCCGGACTTCATAATCCAGCATCGTCAGGCGCGAGCCATCGGATACGATCAGGACAGGGACGTCCTTTTGATATTCGAACCGGATCTTGCCGGGGCGCTTCAGCACCATCTTGCCGGTCAGTTGCTGACCGTTGCGATCGACCTGCACGAAATCGGCGCTCATCGTGCTGATCGCCCTGAGGGCGGCCACGGCGCGGCTGAGCTCATCGCTGGGCTGCGCGGATGCGGGTGTGACCGCAGCGGACATGGCAACAGGCGCCGCCAGCGAGGCAAGGGCGGCACAAGCGAGCAGGCGCCCGCTACGGATTCGAGAGAACATTGCGGAGATCATCCAGGCATCATGGCGTGTCGCCATTGAACCCGTGGTGAACCGGCGAGTTCCGGCGCTTTCGAAAAAAGCCCCGTAAAAACAAGGTCGCGGGTTTGCTGAAAGCCACCCGCGCGCAGGATCACTTGATCTTGGCTTCCTTGAAGTCGACATGCTTGCGCACGACGGGGTCGTACTTACGCTGGACCATCTTTTCGGTCATGTTGCGCGGGTTCTTCTTCGTGACATAGAAGAAGCCGGTGTCGGCGGTGGAGACCAGCCGGATCTTGACGGTTGCGGGCTTCGCCATGGCGTATTCCTAAATATCCTAAAGCGGGCAGCACCTGTTGGCGTTACCGCGCGATGTTCCGGTTCAAGTCTGAGATTCGAATCTCGTGGCAGGGCCCGTCGGTGACCGCAATCGGGAATCACGCGCCAGCCCTTGCCAAAGCGTGGGGGCCTTTGCTGCAATTGGCCGGGCAAGTCAAGCCGCACGGCGCCCAGAGCTTAAACCGTCAGGCCGAATTCCTGCCCCGCCGTCCGATCAGCACACCGGCGACGATGCCCAGAATGGCCGCCGTGCCCGCCCCGCCGAACAGCCAGCTCTTGCGCGACTTGCGGACGCGGTTCAATTCGTTCTCGTCGAGGTAAAAGCCGCCTTCCGCGCCGCGGATGATGCCATCGGCCCGCATGGAATCGAAACGATCGGCCTCGACCGGGTCGGTCGGCACGATATCGACGGCCTTGTCAGGCGACGTAGCTTCGAACGAGCGATAGCGCGAGGCGATCACCTCTTCCATTTCGCGCTCTCCGCGCACGATTTCCGTGACATTGCTGACCATGGCTCACCTTCTCCCAAAATGGTCGCGAGAACGGAGAAGCCCGATGCTCGCCTTCCCACATCAAGCCGCTGGGAAAAGGTTGGTTCCGCCAAACCAACGAAAAGCGGCGCCGGAACGATCCGGCGCCGCCAAACTCGTCAAGACGAAAGCCTATTCCGGAGCGGCGTCCATGTCGTCGGCCTGCTCTTCCATGGCGTCGGCGCGTTCTTCGCCCTGTTCCTCGACCATGTCGGCCTGTTCTTCCATGCCGGCGTCATCCAGCGCATCCGCTTCCATTTCGGCCTGGTCCTCGACCGCTTCGGCCTGGTCTTCCATCGCGTTTTCAGCAGGGCTGTCGCAAGCAGCAAGGGCAAGGCCGACCGCTGCGGCGCTGGCGGTGGCAATAAGCTTCTTCATCTGGTTTCCCCTTTTGAAAAATTCCGCCTGTCAGGCGGCATCAAGCCAAAATAAACGGGGTGACGAAAAGTTCCGCCACCCCGTCATTTACTCGTGTCTATCCGGTGTTCAGGCTGTTATCGCACGGTTCCACGGCGAAACAGGTTGACGATCGCCAGCAGGACAACGGCACCAAGGAACGAGAAGAGCAGCGCCGAGAGGCTGAAGCCGTTCATGATGGTGTTGCCGCCGACCACAAGACCGGCGATGAGAGCGCCGGCAATGCCGACCACGACATTAAGGAGGATACCCTGCTGTGCGTCGGTGCGCATGACGATGCTGGCAAGCCAGCCGATGATGCCGCCGACGATGATCATAATAATGATGCCCATCGTAACATTTCCTTCAATTGCGTTTGTTCTGGAAACGATGGGGCCGCTTGTTTGGTTCCGCTGTTCTATTGTTCCTGATCGAACTGCAGCGCAGCCAGATTGGCATACAGGCCGCCGCGCGAGACGAGCTGCGAATGCGTTCCCTGCTCGGCGATGGCGCCTTGTTCCATCACTACGATCCGGTCGGCGGCACGCACCGTGGCCAGCCGGTGCGCGATCACCAGCGTGGTGCGCCCCTTCATCAGCGTTTCAAGCGCCGATTGCACCAGTCGCTCGCTTTGCGCATCTAGCGCGCTGGTCGCCTCGTCCAGCAGCAGCAGCGGCGCATCGCGAAGCAAGGCGCGGGCGATCGCCACCCGCTGGCGCTGTCCGCCTGAAAGCCGCGCGCCGCTGTCGCCGATGAAGGTGTCGAGACCCTCGGGCAGCGCGCGCAGGAATTCTTCCGCATTGGCAGCCCGCGCGGCTTCCCAGATAGCCTCATCGCTGGAATCCCATGCGCCATAGCGCAAGTTGTCTCGTGCGCTCGCCGCGAACAGCACGCTTTCCTGCGGCACCAGCGCGAGGCGTTGGCGCACGTCCTGCGGATCGGCGCGGGTAAGGTCGATGCCGTCGATCCGCACGCTGCCGGCCTGCGGATCGTAAAAGCGCGCGATCAGTTGGAACAAGGTCGACTTGCCGGCGCCCGATGGGCCGACGATGGCAACCGTCTCGCCTGGCTCGACCGTCAGCGTAAAATCGTTCAGCGCCTTGTCGTCCGGCCGGGTCGGATAGCGGAAGGTCACGTTCTGGAACGCGACCGAACCGCGCGGCGGGCTGGGAAGGGCCTGCGGGCGCGCAGGAGCCGCGATGACGGGGCGGGTCGCGAGCAGCTCGCCCAGCCTCTGCGCGGCACCGGCAGCGCGCAGCAAATCGCCATAGACTTCGGCCAGCGACCCGAAGGCGCCTCCGACAAGCCCTGCCGTGATGACAAAGGCCGCGATGGTGCCGCCCGTGATCTCGCCGGCCTGCACGTCCAGCGCGCCGCGCCACATCAGCATCACAAGCGCGCCCAGCACCAGCCCCATCGCCAACGCGGTCAGAAGGGCGCGCATCAAGATGCGCTTTTTCGCAGTATCGAACGACCGTTCGACCGCGCCGCCAAAGCGGATCGCCTCGCGCGATTCCTGGTTGAAGACCTGCACGATGCGGATGCCGCCCAGGACCTCGCTGACCATGGCGCCCAGATCGGCGATGCGGTCCTGGCTGGATCGCGATAACCCCCGCACCCGGCGGCCCATCAGCACCAGCGGAATGATGACGGCCGGGATCGCCAGCAGCAGCCATATCGTCAGTCGGGGCGCAAGAAAGAACATGTAGATCGTGCCGCCCAGCGCCGTCAGCGCATTGCGCAGCGCGACCGAAATGGTCGATCCGACCACCTGTTCGATGATCGCCGTATCCGATGTCATCCGCGACGAGATCTCGCGCGGGTTGTTTTCCTCGTAGAAAGACGGCGGAAGGGTGACGAGATTGTCATAGACCTTGAGCCGCAGGTCGGCGACGACCCGCTCCGACAGCCAGGATACGAGGTAGTACCGGAACGCGGTGCCGATCGCCAGAACGAGGACGAGGACGAGAAGATACTGGAACCAGCGTCCGATTTCACCATCGCCAAACCCGCGGTCGATCACCAGCTTGAACCCGGACGGAATGGCAAGCGTCGCGGCCGATGTCGTCAGCAAGGCCAGACCGGCGCCCGCCATGTGGCCGGGATAGCGCGTGGCCATGCCGAGCAGCGTCCAAAGCGACCCCATCGAGCGGCGCGAGCCGCTCTCTTCGCCGGCAGCGGCCTGCTCGCCCGCCATGGCGATACCCTCGGTCTCGGCCGATTCGTCCGTAGCTATTGGCGTTGCTTTTGGCGGACTCGATAGGCTGGTCTGCTCGGTCATGACAGGCGCGTAGAGCAAAGCGCACGTCGATTGAAGCGGGTTAAGGTGCTGATCCCCGTGCAATCGAGCCCGAAGGACTCGCAATGCGGGATAAAGATCGAGATTGCTGCATTGCAACGTAGGGCTCTGGCGATCTATTAAGGGCCCACAAGTACCGTAACTGGCAATATGCGAAAGGCCGTTCGGCCAATCAGCTGCCAGCATTGCTGCACTGGCGTGACGCGTTTGTAGCGATGACACGGCGAGGAGATTTGAATTTGCTTTATTCACTCTACGAGATTCAGCAGGCTTGGCGTTCGTCGGCGACCGCGATGGCTTCGGTGACGGTCGAATGGCTGAACAACCCCAAGAATCCGATGGGCTCTGTGGGTTTCGGTCCAAGCCTTTCCTCTGCGCTGGAGGTATTCGCCCATGCCGCCGAACCGCGTGGCAAGCCGGCCTTCGGCATCGGTACCGTAGAGGTCGATGGGAAGACGCATGAGGTGACCGAAGACGATGTGCTGTTTCGTCCGTTCGGCAATCTCAAGCGCTTCACCCACACCGGGCTGCCGAAAGACGCGCCCAAGCTGCTGATCGTCGCGCCGATGAGCGGGCATTACGCGACCCTGCTGCGGGGCACTGTCGAACGCATGCTTCACGGCGCCGAGGTCTATATCACCGACTGGGCCGACGCGAAGATGGTGCCGTTGACGGCCGGGCGCTTCGATCTCGACGAATATATCGACTATATCGTCGAGTTCCTCGAGCATATTGGCCCCGGCGCGCATATGATGGCGGTGTGCCAGCCTTCGGTCCCGGCCTTTGCCGCCACCGCGATCATGGCCGAACAGGGCAATCCCTGCCGTCCGGCCACGCTGACCATGATGGGCGGCCCCATCGACACGCGCGAAGGCCCGACCGAAGTGAACGAGATGGCGGTGAGCCGTCCGATGCATTGGTTCAAGCAATATCTGATCCAGACCGTGCCGATGCATTATCCCGGCGGCGGGCGGCAGGTCTATCCCGGCTTTCTGCAATTGTCGGGCTTCATGTCGATGAATCTCAGCAACCACATGATGAGCCAGTACGGCATGTTCAAACATCTGGTCGCGGGCGATGGCGAAAGCGCCGATGCGACGAAGACCTTTTATGACGAATATCTGTCGGTCTGCGACATGACGGCGGAATTCTATCTTCAGACGGTGAATGCGGTGTTCAAGGAATATCTGCTGCCGCGCGGCCTGCTGACCCACCGCGGGAAGAAGGTCGACCTTGACAAGATCACCGATACAGCCATCCTGTGCGTCGAAGGCGAGCGCGACGATATTTCCGGTGTCGGCCAGACAAAGGCGGCGCTGAAGCTGACGCCCGGCCTGTCCGACGAACTGAAGAAATATCACCTGCATCCCGGCGTCGGTCACTACGGCATCTTCAACGGATCGAAATGGCGCGCACAGATCGCGCCGATCGTCGAGACGTGGATGGCCGATCATCCCCGCGCCCGGCTGAAGGCGGTGGCCTAACGCCGCGGGGTCAGCCCCTTGCACGCATGACCGCCGTTCACCTTTCCTGACGCATCCTCTCCCCTCTGCCATGGGGGAGGGGGCCGCCGGGTTATGCCTGTGTTTACCCTTTCCGTTTAAGATGCCTTCGCGCGCCTTGGTGCATGCTGGAAGAATGAACGGAATGAGTCGCATAATTGCAGTCGTATTGCGTGTCGGCGGAGCTGTCGGCGGGGTGTTTGCAGGTTTGCAGATGCCGCCCGATATTCTCATGGATCTGCTGGCCGACGTGGGCATCGGCGCAGAGGCGGGATTGACGCCGGTCACCGCCGGCGTCGCACTCGCCTTGCTGGGCGGGGTGTTCGGCTTTTTGTTCGGTTCCGCCATCGCGGGCATCCTTCCCGGCGAGATGACCGAACCGGTCGGCACGCGCGAGGAAGCGGCGGCCTCGGTGCCGCGCCTGCGCCGTCACCTGGCAGAGAACCAGGGCAAGGCCTCGCGCACGGGAACGCCGCTGGAGCGCCTGTCGGCGCCGCCTGCCGGGCAGCAGTTGCCCAAGCACGACCTCAGCCATATTCCGCCCGCGCCCAAGGATGACGAGATCACCTTCGACCGCATTCCCAACACGGGATTTTATGCCGATATTGAATCGCCCGTGCGGTTCGATGAGGATGACGACGATCTTGCCCGCTTCGCGACGATGCCGGACGATGCGCCCACTGCGGAATCTCTGGATGAGGTCAGTGACGAAGAGCCTGTTTTCACGGCAGGCGACGACCATGCCGACGATCCTGAGTTTGCCGAACGCGATCATGTTGATGCCGAATTCGTTCGCGATGGCGCGGCGGCGCGCGATGAGGTCGAGCAGGCTCTGGACGCAGGTGACTGGGCGGACACAGGCGATTGGGCGCCGGCGACCGACATGCCGCCCCAGGATCGCCCCGAAGCCGGGCAGGATCCCTTTCATCCGGATTTCGAACCTGCACCGGCCCAGATCCATTCCCTGCGGCGCGATACAGGGCATGACGGCCACAGCGCCCCGCGCTTCGCACCCGGCCTGACCGGCGGCATGGAAGCCGACTGGTTCGCCGGCGAGGCGGACGAGGAAGAGGACGCGGATGACGACGGGGCGGGCTATGGCTCGTTGATGGCAATCGGGCTGGGCAAGACGCACAAGCCGCGCGCGCAGCCTGCCACCCATCGTCCGGGGGAAGCGAATCTTTCGCCAATGCCCTTGCTCGACATCGATCGTGGCCGGGACATCATCCCGAATGGCGCGGGCCCTCAGGATTTCCGGCTGCGAGAGGCTCTCGAGGAATTGAAGCGCGTCTGATTGACCGCCCATAGGCCGCTGGGCTAGGCGACAAGCTGGCTCCCACGTCGGCAATGGATGCAAGATTTCTCATTGCATAGTTGCAAAGACAGCTTCCTGTCGTCATTGGGAGCGAACGCGCAATAACTGCGCCCCACTGGGGCGGGCTGATTCGCGTTTACATTACGGGTAATGTTGCCCGGCCCCGACAGGATAGGTGAAAATGGGTTTTCCGCCGGTTCAAGGCCTCTACGACTCGCGTAACGAACACGACAATTGTGGTGTGGGCTTCGTCGCCCATATCAAAGGGCAGAAATCGAACGCGATTATTCAACAAGGCCTGACCATTCTGGAAAATCTGGACCACCGCGGCGCGGTGGGGGCCGACCCGCTTCTGGGCGATGGCGCGGGTATTCTGATCCAGATGCCCGACGCGCTGCTGCGCAAGTGGGCGCAGGGTGAGGGCAAGACGCTGCCGCCCGCCGGCGATTACGCCGTCGCGATGTGCTTCCTGCCGCAGGACGAGCCTTCGCGCGACTTTGTGGTGGCGCAGTTCGAAAAGTTCATCGGCAAGGAAGGCCAGCAGCTGATTGGCTGGCGCGATGTGCCGACCACGCTCGACGGTCTGGGAAAGACCGTGCTGGAACAGATGCCGGTCATCCGCCAGGCGATCATCGCGCGCGGCGGCAATTGCGAGGACCAGGACGCGTTCGAGCGCAAGCTGCTCTCGATCCGCAAGCAGACGCAGAACCCGCTTGCGACTTTGGCCGAAAAGCACGGCCTGCCGGGCCTGACCGAATTGTACATGCCCAGCTTCTCCAGCCGGACCATCGTGTACAAGGGGCTGCTGCTGGCGAACCAGGTCGGCAGCTTCTACGACGATCTGCGCGATCCGGACTGCACCTCGGCGCTGGCGCTGGTGCATCAGCGCTTCAGCACCAACACCTTCCCCAGCTGGAGGCTGGCGCAGCCGTTCCGCCTGATCGCCCATAATGGCGAGATCAACACGGTTCGCGGCAATGTGAACTGGATGAATGCGCGCCGCCGCACCATGGAATCGCCGCTGCTGGGCGCCGATCTGGACAAGATGTGGCCGATCATTCCGCATGGTCAGTCCGACACTGCGTGCCTCGACAATGCGCTCGAGCTGTTGCTGGCGGGTGGCTACAGCCTTGCCCATGCGATGATGATGCTGATCCCCGAGGCATGGGCCAAGAACCATGAGATGGATCCGGCTCGCCGCGCTTTTTACGAATATCACGCCGCCCTGATGGAGCCTTGGGACGGCCCCGCGTCGGTCGCCTTCACCGATGGCCGCCAGATTGCCGCCACGCTCGACCGCAACGGGCTGCGTCCGGCGCGCTATTGCGTGACCAAGGACGATCTCGTTTGCCTCGCATCCGAAAGCGGCGTGCTGCCGTTCGCCGAAGAGGACATCACGCGCAAGTGGCGACTACAGCCCGGCAAGATGCTGCTGATCGATCTCGAGGAAGGCCGCATCGTCGAGGATGAGGAGCTGAAGGCCGAGCTTTCGAACGCGCATCCCTACGAAAAATGGCTGCGCGACGCGCAGTACAAGCTGGAAGACCTCGACATCGTCGAGATCGAGGCGGACGACGTGCCGGTCGATCCCACCGCCGACAGCGAGCTGTTCCTGCGCCGTCAGCAGGCGTTCGGCTACACGCAGGAGGACGTGTCCAAGTTCCTCGAGCCGATGCTGTATAATGGCGACGATCCGATCGGATCGATGGGCACCGACACGCCCATCGCCGTCCTGTCCAAGCGTTCGCGCCTGCTCTACGACTATTTCAAGCAGAACTTCGCGCAGGTGACCAACCCGCCGATCGACCCGATCCGCGAGGAGCTGGTCATGAGCCTGCTGTCGATGATCGGCCCTCGCCCCAACCTGCTGGGCCGCGACGCCGGCACGCACAAGCGGCTTGAAATCACGCAGCCGATCCTGACCAACAGCGATCTCGCCAAGATCCGCTCGGTCGAATCGGGCCTCGACGGCGCGTTCCGCACCGGGACCATCGACATCACCTGGGACGCCAGCACCGGCGCCGAGGGGCTGGAGATGGCGATCAAGGAAATGTGCTGGGCCGCAACCGAGGCGGTGCTGGCCGACAAAAACATCCTGATCCTGTCGGACCGCGCGCAGGGACCGGATCGCATCGCGATGCCCGCGCTGCTGGCGACGTCGGCGGTGCACCATCACCTCGTCCGGCAGGGTCTGCGCATGCAGACCGGGCTGGTCGTCGAAACCGGCGAAGCGCGCGAAGTGCATCATTTCTGCGTGCTGGCAGGGTACGGCGCCGAAGCGATCAACCCCTATCTGGCGTTCGAGACGCTGGAGAGCATTCGCGTCCACCGCGAGGCGCCGCTCTCGGCCGAGGATGTCGAGTACAACTACATCAAGGCCATCGGCAAAGGCATCCGCAAGGTGATGTCGAAGATGGGGATCAGCACCTATCAGTCATACTGCGGGGCGCAGATCTTCGACGCCGTCGGCCTTTCGACCGCGTTCATCGACAAGTACTTCACCCGCACCTCGACCACGATCGAGGGCGTCGGACTTGCCGAAGTGGCGGAAGAGACGGTGCGCCGTCACACCGCCGCCTATTCGGAAGAGCAGATATATCAGAAGATGCTCGATGTCGGTGGTATCTACCAGTATCGCATCCGGGGCGAGGAACACGCCTGGACGCCGACCAATATCGCGAACCTGCAGCACGCCGTGCGCGGTAACGACTTCAAGAATTATGAAGAGTTCGCCAAGTCGATCAACGAGCAGTCCGAACGGCTGCTGACGATCCGCGGGCTGATGGATCTGAAGAAGGCCGACAAGGCGATCCCGCTGGACGAGGTGGAGCCCGCCGCCGAGATCGTGAAGCGCTTCGCCACCGGCGCGATGAGCTATGGCTCGATCAGCTGGGAAGCGCATACGACGCTGGCGATGGCCATGAACCGGATCGGCGGCAAGTCGAACACGGGTGAGGGCGGCGAGGATCCCAAGCGCTTCACGCCGATGGACAATGGCGATTCGATGCGTTCGGCGATCAAGCAGGTCGCATCGGGCCGCTTTGGCGTGACGACCGAGTATCTGGTCAATGCGGACGACATCCAGATCAAGATGGCGCAGGGCGCAAAGCCCGGCGAGGGCGGCCAGCTGCCCGGGCACAAGGTGGACAAGACCATCGGCGCGACCCGCCACTCGACGCCGGGCGTGGGCCTGATCTCGCCGCCGCCGCATCACGACATCTATTCGATCGAGGATCTGGCGCAGCTGATCCACGATCTGAAGAACGTGAACCCGACCTCGCGCATCTCGGTCAAGCTGGTGTCCGAAGTGGGCGTCGGCACGGTGGCCGCGGGCGTGTCCAAGGCGCGCGCCGACCATGTCACCATCTCGGGTTACGAGGGCGGCACGGGCGCCTCCCCGCTGACCTCGCTGACCCATGCGGGTTCCCCGTGGGAGATCGGTCTTGCCGAAACGCAGCAGACGCTGCTGCTCAACGATCTGCGAGCGCGTATCGCGGTGCAGGTCGACGGCGGGCTGCGCACTGGCCGCGACGTCGCCATCGGCGCGCTGCTGGGCGCGGACGAGTTCGGCTTTGCCACCGCCCCGCTGATCGCCGCGGGCTGCATCATGATGCGCAAGTGCCACCTCAACACCTGTCCGGTCGGCGTGGCGACGCAGAACCCCGAACTGCGCAAGCGCTTCACCGGCTTGCCCGAGCATGTGGTCAACTATTTCTTCTTCGTCGCGGAAGAGCTGCGCCAGATCATGGCGGACATGGGCTTCCGCACGGTCGAGGAAATGGTCGGCCGCGTCGACCGAATCGACATGAAGCGCGCCGTTTCGCACTGGAAGGCACATGGCGTCGACCTGTCGAAGCTGCTCCATCAGGTGAAGCCGGTCCCCGGGCACGAGCTTTACCGGACCGAGACGCAGGACCATGGCCTCGAAGCCGCGATGGATCAGGAGCTGATCAGGGAAGCCCGTCCAGCGCTGGAGAATGGCGAAAGCGTGCGGCTGGAACGCACGGTTCGCAACGTCAACCGCACGGTCGGCACCATGCTGTCGGGCGAAGTGGCCAAGCGTTACGGCCATGCCGGCCTGCCGGACAACACGATCCGCATCGGCTTCACCGGCGTCGCGGGGCAGAGCTTTGCCGCGTGGCTGGCGCATGGCGTCACGCTGGAGCTGACGGGCGATGCCAACGACTATGTCGGCAAGGGTCTGTCGGGCGGTCGTGTGATCGTGAAGCAGCCTGAAGGCATGGACCGCGATCCCACGAACAACATCATCGTCGGCAACACGGTGCTCTATGGCGCGATTGCGGGCGAGGCGTTCTTCAACGGCGTCGCGGGCGAGCGTTTCGCAGTCCGCAATTCGGGCGCGATCGCGATTGTCGAGGGCACTGGCGACCACGGCTGCGAATATATGACCGGCGGCGTGGTGATGGTGCTTGGCCCGACGGGCCGCAACTTCGCCGCGGGCATGTCGGGCGGCATTGCCTATGTCTATGACGAGGACGGCCAGTTCGCGAAGCGCTGCAACACCGAGATGGTGAACCTGCGCGAGGTCGAACTGTCGGACGAGGACGTGCCGCATGGCCGCCGCCCCGAACAGCGCGGCCGTTCGGTCGAGGACTTCGGCATGGGCGATCCGCTCTATTACGACAGCGCGCGCATCCGCATCCTGCTGGAGCGGCATGTGCTGCACACCGGCAGCAGCCGGGCAAAGGCGATCCTCGACGATTTCGACAATGCGGTCGGCAAGTTCGTCAAGGTCATGCCGCGCGACTATGAGAATGCGTTGAAAATGCTGGAATCCGAACGGCTTGAAGCCGAATCGGTTGCGGCGGAATAAGGGAGGCTCACATGGGTAAGGAAACCGGCTTCCTGGAACTCGACCGCCAGGACCGCAGCTATGAGGCGCCGACGGAGCGCCTGCAGCACTACAAGGAATTCGTGGTACCGCACGACCCGCAGGCCCTTCAGGGGCAGGCGAGCCGCTGCATGAACTGCGGCATTCCCTATTGTCACAACGGCTGTCCGGTGAACAATATCATCCCGGACTGGAACCACCTGGTCTATGAAGGGAACTGGAAGGAGGCGCTGGTCAACCTGCACTCCACCAACAACTTCCCCGAATTCACCGGCCGCGTCTGCCCGGCGCCTTGCGAGGCGAGCTGCACGTTGAACATCGTGGACCAGCCGGTGACCATCAAGTCGATCGAATGCGCGATCGTCGACAAGGGATGGGAAGAAGGCTGGATCGTTCCGCAGCCGCCGGAAAAGAAGACCGGCAAGTCGGTGGCGGTCGTGGGATCGGGTCCCGCGGGCATGGCTTGCGCCCAGCAACTGGCGCGGGCGGGTCATTCGGTTACGCTGTTCGAGAAGAGCGACCGGATCGGCGGCCTGCTGCGCTATGGCATTCCCGACTTCAAGATGGAGAAGCATCTCATCAATCGCCGCGCGGCGCAGATGGAGGCCGAAGGCGTCTCGATCCGCACCGGCACCGAGGTGGGCGTCGACATCTCGATGAAGACGCTGAAGGAAAACTTCGACGCGGTGGTGCTGTCGGGCGGCGCGGAAGACGCGCGTACGCTGGACATTCCGGGCGCGGAGATGAGCGGGGTACGCCTCGCGATGGAATTCCTGACCCAGCAGAACAAGCGCAATGCGGGCGACAGCGAAGAGCGCGCGGCCCCGCGCGGCACGCTGGTGGCGACCGACAAGCATGTCATCGTGATCGGCGGCGGCGACACCGGTTCGGACTGCGTCGGCACGTCCAACCGGCAGGGCGCGAAGAGCGTCACGCAGATCGAGATCATGCCCAAGCCTCCCGAAAAAGAGGACAAGCTGATGACCTGGCCGAACTGGCCGCTCAAGCTGCGTACATCGTCCAGCCACGAGGAGGGCGTCGACCGCGACTGGGCGATCCTGACCAAGCGCGTGGTGGGCGAGAACGGCAAGGTAACCGGCCTCGAATGCGTCCGCCTGGAATGGCAGGGGCGCGAGATGAAGGAAGTGCCGGGCAGCGAGTTTACGCTGAAGGCCGATCTCATCCTGCTGGCCATGGGCTTCGTCGGCGCGCGCAAGGGCGGCATGCTGGACCAGGCGGGCGTCGAATATGACGCGCGCGGCAACGTGCTGGCCGATACGCAAAGCTACGCGACCAGCGAGGACAAGGTCTGGGCGTGCGGCGACATGCGCCGTGGGCAGAGCCTTGTCGTCTGGGCCATTCGCGAAGGGCGTCAGTGCGCGCGTTCCGTGGACGAGGCCCTGATGGGCGTCAGCGAACTGCCGCGCTGAGGCGCGCGCCTACCAATCTATCGGATCGCGGCCGCTGTCGCGCAGAAACGCGTTTGCTCGGCTGAAGGGCCGCGATCCGAAGAATCCGCGATAGGCCGACAGCGGGCTGGGATGCGGACTTTCGATCACCAGATGGGGTGAGCCGGCACCGAGTTCGGGGATGCGGCGCGCCTTTTGCTGCGCATGGCTGCCCCACAGTATGAACACGCTGGACTGATGCCGCGCGGCCACGGCGCGGACACAGGCATCGGTAATCGCCTCCCAACCGCGCCCAGCATGCGATCCGGCCTTGCCCGCCTCGACCGTCAGAGAGGTGTTGAGCAGCAGCACGCCCTGCGTGGCCCAGCGCGTCAGGTCGCCATCTTGCCGCGCAGGCACGCCCAGATCGCTCTCAAGCTCCTTGTAGATGTTCCTCAGCGAAGGGGGCAGCCGCATCCCATCGGGCACCGAAAAGGCCAGCCCGTGTGCCTGACCCGGTCCATGATAGGGATCCTGCCCAAGGATCACCACCTTCACCTCGTCCAGCGGCGTCAGGGTGAGGGCCGCGAACCGCTCCTCGCGCGGGGGATAGACGGTTCGGCCCGCATCGTCCTGTTTGCCCAGCCACCGATCGAGTGCGCGTGCGTCGGGGCTGGCGAGTGCGGGGGCAAGTGCTTTGGCCCAGCTGGCGGGTACGTTTACATTCATACTGGCCTGTGTAGGGCCTACCGCACTCGCGCCGCCAGACGGCGCATGTTCAATTTCCCCTGCCGAGACCCGCTCTCGCCCCTTTCCCAAATTCCCGATCGCCCCTAAGGACATAATTATGACAGTCTACCTCCACGAAGAAGATCTGCCCGAGAGCGTGCTGGGACCGGGGCCGGTCGCCGTCGATACGGAGACCATGGGCCTGATCACGCCGCGTGACCGCCTGTGCCTCGTGCAAATCAGCGATGGCCGCGGGGACGAGCATCTGGTTCGTTTTCGCCCCGACAGCCCCTATCACGCGCCAAACCTGTGTGCGGTGCTGGCCGACCCGTCGCGTGAGAAATATTATCACTTTGCCCGCTTCGATCTTGCGGCGATCCAGTTCTATCTGGGCGTGATGGCCGCGCCGGTGTTCTGCACCAAGATCGCCAGCAAGCTGACGCGCACCTATACCGATCGCCACGGGCTCAAGAACCTCGTCAGCGAATTGCTGGGCAAGGACATTTCCAAGCAGCAGCAATCCAGCGACTGGGGCGCGCCCGAATTGAACGAGGCGCAGCGCGAATATGCCGCCAGCGATGTGCGCTATCTGCACGACATGGTCGCGATCTTCCGCGAGCGGCTGGAGCGCGAGCATCGCACCGGCCTTGCGCAGGCCTGTTTCGATTTCCTGCCCGCGCGCGCACTGCTGGACCTTGAAGGCTGGAGCGAAAAGGACATCTTCAGTCACGAGGCATGAGGCCTTGAGGCGATAACGGATCAAACATGAGCGTCGAGGCCACTATTGCCCGCCACAAGCGCCGCGAACAGGCGGTGCCCGGTGGATCGCACGACCGACTGATCCACTTTCTGCTGGTGGCGCTGCCGATCTGCATCGGCGTTCTGTTGGCGCTGATGGTGCTCGCGCCGGTCGCGTCGCAGGGCGAGGTCAGCTTTCTGCTGGATCGCAACCAAGTCGAACTGACCGAGAACCGCATGACCGTCGACAATGCGATGTATCGCGGAGCCGATAATGACGGCCGCCCGTTCTCGGTACAGGCGGGCAGCGCGCTGCAGCGGACGAAGCAGCGGCAGATGGTTGAGATGAACGATCTCACCGCCCGCATACTGCTGAACGAAGGGCCCGCGGTCCTGACCGCGCAGAACGGCACCTATAATCTCGACGCGGAAAGCGTGCGCTTTCCCGGCGCGGTCAATTTCACCGCATCCGACGGCTATCGCATGATTGCGCGCAATGTCTCGGTGTTGCTTCCCGAACAGCGGATCGTGGGCGACGGGCGGGTCAATGGCCGGGTTCCTTCGGGGACCTTTTCGGCGGACCGGCTCGAAGCCGATTTGCAGGAGCGCACGGTTTCGCTTATCGGCGATGCACGGCTTCGCATGGAGCCCGGCGCGCTGACCACGCGGTGACGGAAAGAACATGACACCAAAGCCATCCTCCATCCGCAAGATCGCCATTCGCGCCGCCACCGGCTTTGCCCTGTCGGCCGCCGCGATCCTTGGCGCGCAGCAATTGTCCGCGCAGTCGATCGCCGGTTTCAATTCGCGCCAGCCCGTCGATTACGCGGCGGACCGGATCGAATTGCAGGACCGGGCCGACCGCGTCGTGTTGTCGGGCAATGTGGTCGTAAACCAAGGCGATCTGCGGCTGACGGCGGGGCGGACCATCGTCGATTACACCGATGCCGGAACGCTGCGCATCCAGCGCATCACCGCGACCGGCGGCGTTTCGGTCATGCGCGGGGGGGAGACGGCGCGCGGCAATGTCGGCGTCTATGACTTCAACCGCCGCACCATCACGCTGGTCGGCGACGTCGCGCTGCGGCGCGGGTCGGATACGCTCAACGGCGGGCGGCTGGTTATCGATCTTGATACCGGCGTGTCGAGCGTGGACGGCAGCAGTGCCGGCAGTTCCTCCGCCGTCGGGGGCGCGACCAATTCCAGGGGCCGCGTTTCGGGCAGCTTCTCGGTTCCGGAAAATTAGCGGCGCGCCGCGGCAGCGCGGGCGATTTCGGTACAGCCCGCCGCGAACAGAAGCGGCGCGGCCTGGCTGTCGGCCAGCAAAGCGCGGTGCAGCGCCATCAGCCGGTCGCTGAGCCGCGCAAGCCTGGGTCCGTGCCATTGCTGCAATTGACGCGAAATCGCGGCGCGTTCCTTGAAGAAGATGCGTGGATCGTTCTCCACCGCCTTCGCGACATTCTCGCCCGGACGGATGCGCGCGGCGATCTGCGCCAGTTGCGCCACGCGCCGCTCCATCGCCAGCACCGTGCCCACGGGGTTCAGCCCATGCTGCCGGAACCGCGCCAGTTCATGGGGCAGGCGCATCACATCGCCCGAGATGACCGCGTCGACCAGCGGCATCATGCCGTCGTCCTCGGTCTCGGCACCGATGGCGTCGATGTCCTCGGCGCTGACATTGCGGGGCGCATGGCTGTCGGCGTCGAGATACAGCGCCAGCTTCTGCACCTCGGCCGCCGCCATGCGCGTGTCGAGCGCGACCGAGGCGGCGATCCGCTGCGCCAGTTCCGCACCCATGCGCAGCCCCGCCGTATCGGCCAGCCTGCGTACCTCCGCCGTTACCGAGCGCAGGTCGGGCGGATAGAACATCACGACCAGCGAATCGTCGCGCTTTTCCAGCAGTTTCGCGCTGCGTGACTTGTCGGTCGCGCCGCTGGCGATGACGATCACCGGCCAGCCTTGCGCGACATCGGCCTCGGGCGCGTCGGTCAGGATTTTCAGCGCGTCATGCGCTTCCTCGCCCTGCGCGCGCACGATGATGTGCCGCCGGTCGCCGAACAGCGAGGTGGAGCGGGTTTCGTCGGACAAGCGAACAGGATCGCGCTTGAGCTCGCTGCCCTCGATCTCCACGCGCTCGCCGGGATCGGGCAGCAATTCGACGATACGGGCAGCGGCCCCGTGGGCGCCCGCCTCGTCCGGTCCGCAGAAGAAGAAGACCTTGACCGAACCGGCGGCGCGCGGAGCGGTCTGGGCGAACTTGCCGTTATTGATCTTCAACTGGGGCCTGCATCTGCTGGCGAAGGGTGGTGGATATGCGGGTGACGATGCTGTCCGCCACGTCGCGCGTCAGATTTTCCAAGGCGGTCTGCTCGGCCGCGATGGTGGCATATTCGCTGGAAACAACGTCGATGCCCGCGTCGGCTCCGTCGGTCGCATCCAGCAGCGTCTCGCCGCTCGACAGATCGACAAGGCGATAGCGTGCGCGCAACGTTCGGCGTTCGCGGCCGATCGTATCGTCGCCCAGCAGGCCCAATCCGGTCAGCTGATCGTCGAGCACGACGTCCAGCCGATAGCGCGACCCCCCGCCGTCCGTGCCCATGCGCTGCTGCAAGGCATCGCGCATCAGCCAGCCGCTCTGCCCCGGAATGGGCGCGATCTCTACCGCCGAAAGGCCCTGCGCCACCGCGCCCGATCCGCCGCCTGCATAGACCGGCTGTAGCGCGCAGCCGCCCAGCATGGGCGCGGCGAAGCATGCGAGAAGAAGAGCCGGCAGAAGGGCGTTCCAGCGCATCAGATGACCAGATTGACCAGGCGATCGGGCACCACGATCACCTTGCGGATTTCGGCGCCTTCAAGGTTGCGCTGAACTTTCTCGCTGGCGAGGGCAAGCGCCTCGAGTTCCTCTTTCGGCAGGCCCTTGGGCACGGTCAGCGTGTCGCGCAGCTTGCCCTTGACCTGCACCGCGACGGTCACCTCGTCCTCCACCAGCAGGGCGGGATCGACCTTGGGCCATGCGGCTTCCGCCACCAGCCCGGCCTGTCCGGCGCGCGACCAAGCCTCTTCGGCCAGATGCGGCATCATCGGCGAGACCAGCTTCATCAGCGACAGGATCGCTTCGCTAAGGCTTGCGCTGGGGGCGGCCTTTTCGACCACGCCGGTCAGTTCGTAGATGCGGGCGACCGCCTTGTTGAAGGACAAAGCCTCGATATCCTCGGCCACGGCGGCGACGGTCTGATGCTGCTTGCGCGCGACTGCCTTGTCGTCGCCTGCCGCCTCGGCGTCATACTGGCCGAACAGGCGCCACAGGCGCTGCACGAAGCGGCCGCAGCCCTCGATGCCTGCTTCGCTCCACGGCAGGTCGCGTTCGGGCGGGCTGTCCGACAGCATGAACCAGCGCACCGCATCCGCGCCGTACTGGGCGATGATCTCGTCCGGGTCGACGACGTTCTTCTTCGACTTGGACATCTTGATCACGCGGCCGATCTCGACCGGCTGGCCGCCATCAACCAGCACCGCGCTGTCGCTGGACCGGTTCACCTCTGACGGGGCATAATAGACGGTCCGGCCGTTTTCCTCGCGGCTATAGGTCTCATGCGTGACCATGCCCTGCGTGAACAATTGCGCGAAGGGCTCCTTCACGTCGATCAGCCCGCAATGCGCCAGCGCCCGCGTCCAGAACCTTGCATAGAGCAGGTGCAGGATCGCATGCTCGATCCCGCCGATATACTGGCCCACGGGCAGCCACTGCGCGATCTCGTCCTTGTCGAAGGGCTTGTCGCCCGGCTGGCTGGCAAAGCGCAGGAAATACCAACTGGAATCGACGAATGTGTCCAGCGTATCGGTCTCGCGCCGCGCCGCGCCGCCGCATTTCGGGCAGTCGGTGTGCTTCCACGTCGGATGGCGCTCCAGCGGATTGCCCGGCGTCTTGAAGTCCACATCTTCGGGCAGGACCACCGGAAGCCGGTCTTCGGGCACCGGCACCACGCCGCAGGTGTCACAGTGGATGAACGGGATCGGCGTGCCCCAATAACGCTGGCGCGAAACGCCCCAGTCGCGCAGGCGGTACTGCGTTTTGGGCGTGCCCCAGCCGTCCTCGGCAGCGCGTGTGATGATCGCGCGCTTGGCCTCGTCCACAGGCAGGCCGGTCAGGAAATCGGAATTGACGATCACCCCTTCGCCCGATTCCGCCTCGCCGGCGAAAGGCTTGTCCGCTTCATCGGCGTTCGGCGCGACCACGCGCGGGATCGGCAGGCCGTATTTGGTCGCGAATTCGAAGTCGCGCTGGTCGTGCCCGGGCACCGCCATGATCGCGCCGGTGCCATATTCCATCAGCACGAAATTGGCGATCCAGACAGGCAGATCCTTACCCGTGAAGGGATGCGCGACGGTCAGGCCGGTGTCGTAACCCAGCTTCTCCGCCGTCTCCAGCTCTGCTGCCGTGGTCCCGCCCGCGCGGCATTTCTCGATGAATTCCTGTGCGAGATGGTCGGTCGCGGCGACGGCCTGCGCAATCGGATGCTCGGCCGCAACGGCGACGAAGCTTGCGCCGAAGATCGTGTCGGGTCGCGTGGTATAGACCTCGATGGTCTCGTCGAAATTGCTGCCCTTGAAATGGGCCTGCAGGCCGGTCGACTTGCCGATCCAGTTTTCCTGCATCAGCCGGACCTTCTCGGGCCATTTGTCGAGGCCATCCAGCCCTTCCAGCAGCTCGTCCGCGAACTGGGTGATCTTCAGGAACCACTGCGAAAGCTTGCGCTTTTCGACCAGCGCGCCCGAACGCCAGCCGCGCCCGTCGATCACCTGCTCATTCGCCAGCACGGTCATGTCGACCGGATCCCAGTTCACCGCCGATTCCTTGCGATAGACCAGGCCCGCTTCGTACAGCTTTAGGAACAGCGCCTGTTCCTGCCCGTAATATTCCGCGTCGCAGGTCGCGAATTCGCGGCTCCAGTCCAGCGCAAAGCCCAGGCGCTGCAGCTGCGCCTTCATGTTGGCGATATTGTCGCGGGTCCAGCCGCCGGGGTGCACGCCCTTTTCCATGGCGGCGTTTTCGGCGGGCATGCCGAATGCGTCCCAGCCCATCGGGTGCAGCACTTCGTGCCCGGTCATCGCTTTGAAGCGCGCCAGCACGTCGCCCATCGTGTAATTGCGCACATGGCCGATATGGATACGGCCCGAGGGGTAGGGAAACATCTCCAGCACATAGCTCTTGGGCTTGGTGCTCGCGCTGTCGGCGCGAAAAATCCCCGCCTCGTCCCAGGCGCGCTGCCAGCGTCCGTCGGCGCTGGACGGTTCGAAACGCTCTTCGGTCATTGCCTGATGCCTGCCTCTGATACTTGCAAGCGTCAGCCCATCAACGCGTCGCGGCGCATCTCGCGGGCGCGGGTCAGGATGATGTCTTCCAGCTTCTGCACCGTCGCGGCCTGCACCGGAGCGCCGACCCACTGGCCGCCGCTCATCACCTCGCGGCTGGCGTTCACGCGCAGCGCGTCGGCGCGCAGGTCCTGATCGAGGATGGTGACGGTCACCTTCATGCGCTCGGCCGGATTGTTCGGATTGGTGTACCAGTCGGTGACAATCACCCCGCCGGTGCTGTCGGTCTGCAGCATGGGCATGAAGGACAGCGTGTCCAGGCTGGCGCGCCACAGATAGGCGTTGATGCCGATGGTGGTGACATTCGCGGCGGCGAGGTCCGTCTCGACCCGCTTGTTGCCACCGCCACAAGCGGCGAGTGCTGCAATCATCCCGGCGGCCACGATGGCGCGGACCGATGCACGGCGCAGGTTAAGGCCGCTGGCGGCGTCCATGGAGTCGGCCATGGGGGCGGGGTGCAACGGGGTCGCGGTCATGATGGCGAAATTCTTCCTGTTCTGCTTGCGGTCGGCCGAATGCATGTCCTTGTGGCATGCGCATCCGGCTGGGCGGGGGTTGCTCTATCACCGCGATCGCACGGCGGGCAAGCTTTCAGCACGAGCCTGTGTGACACGGGGCTGAACGAGTCGCGAGGGGAATCCATGGGAGCGCTATCACGCCCGCATGTAAGTTTCGTCGGCGCCCCGCTCGGACATGCTGTCGATTTCATGCAACAGCAACAATCAAGAGTCACATGTGGCGGCCTAAATCGCTTTGCAGGCTTTGGTTTTTCGTTTTATACACAGACCTGCACACCGCATCTTGCGTTTGGCTTGTCGAGTCGACGCAAATCTCGCAAACGACCGCGGGGTGCGGGTCTTGCGATCGCCGCGGCTGATGGCCACATCGGCATATTCGCAAGGTGGTTAACGTGCCGGTCAGGCGGTTCGTGAGAGCCGCGACTGAACTAGGTCCAAGGCGGGGCGATACCCGTCGGGATCGCAGGGAATTGGATTGAGGTGGACGTGACCGTGTTGGGGGCTCTTGGCAGAAAGCGCGTGGCGCATGCGGCGATGGCCGCTGCGGCAGTCTGTGCATTCGGTGCCGCTCTGCCGCCCGCCGTAGCCGCCGTTTCCGATCTTGTGGCCGCCGATGATTCGCGCCGTTCCCTCAGCATCGCCGCCGGCGGTGATCTTGGCGGTTTTACGCCTGCTTCTGCCGATCCGCGCCTGCTCGCCTCGCTGGCTTCCATTCGTGAGGGCGCGAAGGGCGATGCAGGTATGTTCCGCTTTACGCCCGCCGGGGTGAAGGAAGCCGCCAGTCGTGCGGTGACCGTTGCCGTTCGCGTCGATTCGTCGATCGCGCGGTCCAATTCGCTGCGCAAGACCGCCGCTTCGGGTGAGACGGGGCTGGGTGTCGCCGGTGTTGCGCCGGTCGCCTTCAACCTGGGCATGGCACGCGGCTATCAAAGCTTCTCGCAGTCGGCGAAGATTTCAGACGCCATCGAACCCGGTCTGGGCAAGAGTTTCCTTCCCGAAGGGGTGAAGGAAATTGATGCGCCCGATCTGTCGCGGTTTACGCCCGCCAAGAAGAAGTCGGGCGAAAGCCGCTTTGGCGGTGTCGTGGAACTGAACGAAGGCGTCGTTCCCGGCCGCGCACCGCGCACCTTTGCGGATGGTGAGCAATCGGTCGATGTCAGCGGTTCCTATCGCGTGACGGGCAATCTGCGCGTGACGGCCGGCGTTCGCTATTCGGCAGAGCGTGAGCGACTGGGCTCCATCGCTGATGGCCAGCAGGACAACCAGTCCGTCTATGTCGGGACCCGTTTCCGCTTCTAAAGGTGCGGGACAATTGTCCTGACCGCCGTCTACCTGCGTCGACCTGCGGGGCTTGCGACCGCAACGTCGCCTCTTCGTCAAATTGCTGATCCATCGGGGCTTACGGCGCAACGGAATTCCGCTTGCCGCCTTTTTGACGAGTGCCTAGGCTCGTGGTCGGAGAGGGTGCAGAACTGAAGGGGAAGCACGGATGAGCAGAGTGGCAGTCGTCACGGGCGGCACGCGCGGTATTGGCGAAGGTATCAGCCTTGCCCTGAAAGATATGGGCTATACCGTGGTCGCGAACTATGGCGGGAATGAGCAGAAGGCGCAGGAATTCACTGAGAATACCGGCATTCCCAGTTACAAATTCGACGTCGGCGATCACGATGCCGTCATGGCGGGATGCCAGCAGATTGCATCCGACGTCGGCGAAATCGACATCGTCGTGAATAATGCGGGCATCACGCGCGACGGCGTGCTCCACAGGATGAGCTGGGACGACTGGAACGAGGTGATGCGTATCAACCTCGGCGGTTGTTTTAACATGGCCAAGGCGACCTTTCCCGGCATGCGCGAGCGCAAGTGGGGCCGCATCGTCAATATCGGATCGGTCAACGGGCAGGCGGGCCAGTACGGCCAGGTGAACTATGCCGCTGCCAAGTCCGGCATTCACGGTTTCACCAAGGCGCTGGCGCAGGAAGGCGCGAAATATGGCGTTACGGTCAACGCCATCGCTCCGGGCTATATCGATACCGACATGGTGGCGGCTGTGCCCGAGCCGGTGCTTGAGAAGATCATCGCGAAGATCCCCGTCGGCCGGCTGGGCCATGCCGACGAGATCGCGCGCGGTGTCGCATTCCTGTGCGCGGAAGAGGCCACCTTCGTGACCGGCGCGACGCTGTCGATCAACGGCGGCCAGCACATGTATTGATTGCCTTTCGCCGAAAGGGCGCAAGGAAAAAGGGGCAGGCGTCCGGCGCCTGCCCCTTTTCGTTTGTCCAGCCGTTGGCGAGCGATCAGGCCGCCTGCGCCTCCGCACCCGGATCGCGCAGCACATAGCCGCGGCCCCAGACCGTTTCGATGTAATTGTCGCCGCTGCAGGCCGTCGCCAGCTTCTTGCGCAGCTTGCAGATGAAGACGTCGATGATCTTGAGTTCGGGCTCGTCCATCCCATTATAAAGATGGTTGAGGAACATTTCCTTGGTCAGCGTCGTGCCCTTGCGAAGCGAGAGCAGCTCCAGCATCGCATATTCCTTGCCGGTCAGATGCACGCGAGCACCGTCGACTTCGACCGTCTTGGTGTCGAGATTGACCGAGAGCTTGCCGGTGCGGATCACCGACTGCGAGTGGCCCTTGGAACGGCGCACCACGGCGTGGATGCGGGCGACCAGTTCCTCGCGGTGGAAAGGCTTGGTCACGTAATCGTCGGCACCAAAGCCAAAACTGCGGACCTTGGAATCCATCTCGGCAATGCCCGACAGGATCAGCACCGGCGTCTGCACCTTGGCGACGCGCAGCTTCTTGAGCACGTCATAGCCATGCATGTCGGGCAGGTTCAGGTCGAGCAGGATGATGTCGTAATCATAGAGCTTGCCGAGATCGAGGCCCTCTTCACCAAGGTCGGTCTGGTAAACGTTGAACCCCTCGGTTGTGAGCATCAGTTCGATGGCCTTTGCCGTCGTCGGCTCGTCTTCGATCAGCAGGATACGCATATGGTTTAGCCCCCTTGAAGGTCGGCTCATCCACCCTGTCGGGAGCCAACCGTAAACGCGATGTTCAATTAACCATACGAAAGGTGACCCAGAAAGGTTAATAAAGCTTAAAAGGTCTTAACGGAGAATTTTGAGTTATGATTGCAACAGTTTCCGGCCGCAAAACCCGTTTTTGAATCGCGCGCGGCACGATCCGAATCGGACCTGGCAATCTTTCGACGAAAGCTCGGCGTTCAGCCTGCGCGGGCCAGGGCCTTTTGACGCCGCCGCTGTACCGACGAACCCAGTCCCGCCGCCTCGCGATATTTGGCGACGGTGCGGCGAGCGATTTCGTAACCCTGTTTCTTCAGTTCGGTGACCAGCGCGTCGTCGGACAGGATGGCATCGGCCGGTTCGGCATCGATCAGCGTCTTGATCGCCGCCTTGACCGCCTCGGCAGAGGCCGCGCCCTGATCGATTGATGGGTCCGCTCCGCCCGAAGAGCTGACGCCTGAGGCGAAGAAGAAGCGCAATTCGAAACAGCCGCGCGGGCAGTGCAGGAACTTGTTGGCGGTGACGCGGCTGACGGTCGATTCGTGCAGCTCGGTCGCCTCGGCCACCTCGCGCCGCGTCAGCGGGACGAGGGCGGACACGCCGCGCAGGAAGAAGCCTTCCTGCCTGCGCACGATTTCACGCGCCACCGTCAGGATCGTGCGTTGCCGCTGATCCAGCGCGCGGACGAGGCGGTTGGCATCGGCCAGCTGCTCGCCCAGCCAGCTGCTGGCTGCCTTGTCGCGGCAGGACGGGCTGACGCGGGCATGATAGGCCCTGTCGACGACCAGCCGTGGCAGGTTTTCGCGGTTCAGCGACACCAGCCATCCCGACACGCCGCCGCCGCGAACGAGCACGTCCGGCACGACGGGCGGGGCAGGCTCCACCCCGAACATATGGCCGGGACGCGGATCGCAGCTGCGGATATCGGCGATCATTTGCGCCAGATCCTCGTCATCGGCGCGGCACATGCGCTTGAGCTGCGCAAAATTGCCCTTCGCCAGCAGATCGAGATTGTTGAGCATCAGCGTGATGCAGGGATCCAGCCGGTCCCGCTCGGCCAGTTGCAGCGAGATGCATTCGGCCAGATCGCGCGCGCCCACGCCCGTGGGTTCCAGCGACTGCACCATGCGCAGGGCCGTTTCGGCATCGCCGCGCGATACGCCAAGATCGTTCGCCAGTTCCTCGAGCGGAACGGTCAGATAGCCCGCCTCGTCCAGCCGCCCGATAATCTGGCGGGCGATGAACATCTGCTCCGGCGTGCCATGCACGAGGTAAAGCTGTTCGTGCAGATGTTCGGACAGCGTCGGCCCGCCGCCGGACGCAAAATCGGAAAAATCGCCATCGAAGCCGCTGCCGCCCGCGCCCGATGAGGAGAAGTCGCCGAAATCGCCGGTATCTCGATCGCGGTCGAGCGATTCGGGCGCGAGATCGAGCGCACTTTCGCCGCCGGGGGCGCCCGCTTCGGCAGGCTCTTCCGATTTGGGATCGATCTTCTTCTCGACCTCGCCTTCCTGACCCGACACGCGCAGCAGCGGATTGGCGGCCGCGGCGTCCATCAGCACGGCCTCAAGCTCTAGATTCGACAATTGCAGCAGGCCGATCGCCTGCTTTAGCTGGGGCGTCATCACCAGCGATTGCGATTGTCTGAGGTCGAGGCGGGGTGCGAGTGTCATGGGGAAGGGCTGGTCATCGTCTTGCGCATTCGCATCACATCACAGCGTGAAGCCTTCGCCCAGATAGAGCCGGCGCACATCCTCATTCGCGACGAGGTCCTCGGGGCTGCCCGCGAACAGCACCTGTCCGCCATAGATGATCGCCGCGCGATCGACGATTTCGAGCGTCTCGCGCACATTGTGGTCGGTGATGAGCACGCCGATGCCCCTGTCCTTCAGATCGATGACAAGGCTGCGGATATCGCTGATTGACAGCGGATCGATGCCGGCGAAGGGTTCGTCCAGCAGCATGATCGACGGCTTTGCGGCCAGCGCGCGCGCAATCTCGCACCGCCGGCGTTCGCCGCCCGACAGCGCCATCGCGGGGCTTTCGCGCAGCCGCGTCAGCCCGAACTCGTCGAGCAGGCGCTCAAGCTCGCGCGAGCGGCTGGCGGCGTCGGGTTCCGACAGTTCGAGCACGCTGGAAATGTTCTGCTCGACCGTCATGCCGCGAAAGATCGAGGTTTCCTGCGGCAGATAACCCAGGCCCAGGATCGCGCGGCGATACATCGGCAGGTTGGTGATGTCTTCGCCGTCTAGAAGGATTCGTCCCGAATCGGGTTTGACCAGACCCATGACCGAATAGAAGCAGGTCGTCTTGCCAGCGCCATTGGGACCCAGCAGACCCAGCACTTCACCCTTGGCCACGCTGAGCGAGATGTCCGACAGGACGACCCGCTTGTCATAGCTTTTCGCGATCGACACCACTTCCAGCCCGCCGCTTGGCGGAATGGGAGGGGCCGCGGTTTCCGCCGGGTCCACCGAGGGGTCGAGAGTGGTCTGCGTGTCGATGATCGGGCCTCCACCTTTTTGATCCAGCCTGTCAGCGCCGCCTGACGAAGGCGCATCGAATGGGCCGACAATACCATCTTGGCGCGCCGATTGAAGCCCCGATCCCGGCCATGGTGGATCATTTGGCAGGATAATTGCATCCTCCCCCGATCGATTGGCACCCGCCCGGTCTGCCATCCATCCCATTGCCCGCCCCATTGCCCACACGGCCGCATGTCCCTATCCGCGTTGCCATGACAGGAAAGACGACATGCTGAGCACGCAGGAAGCCGAACAACGCTGCGCCGATCTGATGGCGAAGGCGCGCGCGATGGGTGCCGATGCGGGCGATGCGGTCTATCTGGGCCGAAGCTCGCAATCGGTGGAGATGCGGCTGGGCAATCTGGAAAGCGTGGATCGATCCGAATCGGAGCATCTGGGTCTTCGCGTCTTCGTGGGCCGCCGGAGCGCCACCGTCGGATCCAGCGCGCTCGATTCCGCGTCGCTGGACGAGCTGGCCGAGCGCGCCGTCGTCATGGCGAAAGGCGCGCCAGAAGATCCCTATGGCGGGCTTGCTCCCAAAGATATGCTGATGAAGGGGCCGCCCGCCGACCTGGACCTGATCTCCCCGGCGCCGGAGCCGGAAGCGCTGCGCAATACGGCGCTTGAGGTCGAGGACGCGGCCCGCAGCGTCGAGGGCGTGACCAATAGCGAAGGGGCGAGCGCGTCATTTGGCAGGGGCGTCGTCGCGCTGGCGACCAGTCACGGATTTTCCGGTGGCTACGAACAATCGCATCATTCGCGGTCGGGCGCAGTGGTCGCGGGTAAGGGCAGCGGGATGGAGCGCGGCATGGCGTGGCGCATGGCCCATCATGTCGATGACATGCTCTCGCCCGCCGAGATCGGGCGTCTGGCCGGCAGCCGGGCGGTGGAGCGGCTCAACCCCGGCAAGATGAAGAGCGGCCCCATGCCCGTGGTGTTCGACCGCCGGGCTGGCCGGTCGCTGATCGGTCATCTAGTGCACGCGATCTCCGGTTCTGAAATCGCGCGTGGGGCCAGCTTTCTGGCCGATGACGAGGGCAAGCGGATTTTCGCGCCCGGCATCACGATCACCGACGATCCGCTGCTGAAGCGCGGTCTGCGCTCGCACCCGTTCGACGGCGAGGGATTGCCGGTCGCCGCCAGCCGCCTTGTCGATGACGGGGTACTGACCGGCTGGCTGCTCGATTCGGCGTCGGCGCGCAAGCTGGGGCGCAGGCCCACCGGCCATGCGGCGCGCGGCGGCGGCGGGTCTCCGGGCGTGTCGGCGTCCAACGTGACCTTGCTGCCCGGCGGCGAGACCGTTGCGGACATGATCGCCGACATTGCCGACGGGGTCTGGGTGACGGAGCTGATCGGACAGGGGTTCAGCGTGGTGACCGGCGACTACAGCCGCGGCGCATCGGGCTTTCGCATCGTCAATGGCGAGATTGCAGGCCCGGTTGCGGGAATCACCATCGCGGGTAACATGCGCGACATGTTCGCCAATATGCGGGCGGCCGACGATCTGGAAATGGTGCAGGCCTTCAACGTGCCCAGCCTCAGGATCGACGGGATGACGGTGGCGGGAGACTAGGCGATGCGGCGCGTGATTCTATCCCTCATGGCGCCGCTGATGCTGATCCCGTCCTTGCCCGCCAGCGCGGCGGCCATACTGGGCGCCGCCGCCGAGGAACCGGCTGCCGAGGCCGAACCGGCGGTCACCGGCGCGATCGAGGCCGAGCGCGACGCGAACGAAGACCAGCGCATAGCCGAACGGATCCGCGGCATTTTTGCGGCAATCGATTCGCTGTCGCATATCGAGGTGGCAGTAGAACAGGGCGTCGTCAGCCTGAGCGGAACCGTCGCCCAGCCGGAACAGGTCGAGCAGGCTGCCGCCATCGCCGGACGCGTGGCCGGGGTGGTAACGGTCGACAACCGGATCGAGCGCGATGTCGCCGTATCAACCAATATCGCGCCTGCCGTCGACAATATCGTGGCCCAGTCGAAGGGTCTGGTGCGCATGCTGCCCCTGCTGGCAGTCGCATTGGTCGTCGCCGCGCTGGTGTTCTGGCTCGGCGCGTGGCTTTCGAACCGCAAGGCGCTATGGCGGCGGGTGTCCCCCAACGGTTTCGTCGCCGAACTGCTGTCGAGCGCGGTGCAGTTCGTGGGGGTGCTTTTCGGCATCTACCTTGCGCTCAAGATCCTTGGGGCAACCGCCTTGCTGGGCGCGCTGCTGGGCATCGGCGGCGTCATCGGCATCGCCATCGGTTTTGCCGTGCGCGACACGATCGACAACTATATCTCGTCGGTCATGCTGTCGCTGCGCCAGCCGTTCAGGGCCAACGACCATGTCGTCATCGGAGAGGACGAGGGGCGCGTGGTGCGGCTGACCAGCCGCGCGACAATATTGATGACGCTGGACGGCAATCATCTGCGCATCCCCAATTCCACCGTCTTCAAGGCGGTGATCCTGAATTATACGCGCAATCCCCAGCGGCGCTTCGAATTCGACCTAGGCGTCGATGCCGATGACGATCCGGTCGATGCGATGGAAGTGGGCGTGAAGGCGGTCAGCGCGCTCGACTATGTGCTCGACGATCCCAAACCCGTCGCACGCATCGTCGAGGTGGGCGATTCGAACATCGTGCTGCGATTCCTCGCATGGCTCGATCAGGAGCAGACCGACTTCTACAAGGGCCGCAGCCTTGCGATCCGGGCCGGCAAGGTGGCGCTGGAGGATGCGGGCTTTGCCTTGCCCGAACCGATCTATCGCCTGCGCATGGATCCGCGCAGCGCCCCCGTCACGACGGCCACGTCGCAGGATGCGGACCGCGAGAAGGCTTCCATGGGAAGGGGCCAGCGCCCTGCAGACGCGGAAGCCACCGACCTGCGCCCCGAAAGCCATGTCGCGCAAATGGTGGAGCGCGAGCGCGCAGAAACGGGCGGCGACCTGCTCGATTCGGGACGGCCCATCGAGTGATACGCAAAAGGGCCGCCCGGATTGTTCCGGACGGCCCCATGCGAATGGCTTTGATCTGCCGATCAGGCGGACTTTGCTTCCTTGGCGCGTTCGATCGCCTCGCGGATGACACGGCGCGCTTCTTCCGCCCCGCCCCAGGTGCCGACGCGCACCCACTTCTCGCTCTCCAGATCCTTGTAGTGCGTGAAGAAATGCTCGATCTGCTTCAGCACGATCTCGGGCAGATCGTCGAGTTCTTCCACCTTGGTGTAATAGGGGAAGGTCGAATCCACCGGCACGCAGACCAGCTTCTCGTCGCCGCCATGCTCGTCCTCGAGGTTCAGCACGGCGATGGGGCGGGCGCGCACGACACAGCCCGGAATAAAGGGGCTGCGCGCCACGACCAGCGCATCGAGCGGATCGCCGTCGGGCGACAGCGTGTGCGGCACGAAGCCGTAATTGGCGGGATAGCGCATCGGCGTATGCAGGATGCGGTCTACGAAGAGGGCGCCCGATTCCTTGTCGAACTCGTACTTCACCGGTTCACCGCCGGTCGGAACCTCGATCACGACATTGAGGCTGTTGGGCGGATTGTCACCGGTGGGAATCATGTCGATACGCATGGGTTCTGGGCCTTCGTTGTTATGATCTTGTCACCGGAACCGGCCGCGCTGCGTTGCACAAGCCGGTCCCAAGGTCGCAGGATTGCCCGCGGGCTCTAGCGCCGTGGAGGGCTCCGGCCAAGGGGGTTAACCCCGCTGCGCCATCGCCCCACCGAATTGCCGCAGCTGCGAACGCTCCATCGGGGGCGTCCGCAGCCGCGTGCGCGTTCAGCGCCTCGCTTCGAGGAACCGGTCGAGCAAGGTCTCGCCTTCGCCCTTCTTCACCAGCCAAGGCCAGCGCAGCCCGCCGGTGTAGTCGATCGACACGGTGCGATAATCCTCGCCCCGCTTGACCAGCAGTTCGATCGGGGTGCCGTCTTTCGCCTTGGTGATTGCGTCCTGAATGACCTCGGCGGAATAGGCTTTGCCGTTCACGGCCTCGATCACCTGTCCGGTGATGATGTCGTTGTCGAAGGCGATGCCGTCCCACAACACGCCGCGCACGGTGCCGTCGTCGTTCACCGACATGCCAAGCGAATAATACAGGTTCAGATAATCGTATTCTTCCTGGATGCCCGCGCGGAACGCGTTGGGCTCTTCCTTGAAGACCAGTTCGTATCCGCCCAGTTCGATGCCGCGCGTCGGGGCGGGGGCACCCGCGGTATAGACCCGCTCGCGCAGGACGCTGGCCCAGTCATGCGGATAGACCGCGTTCAGATCGGCCACCAGCTGGTCGAAGCTGTAGGTCCGCTCGCCATAATCGCCGTCCTGCGCCGCGAAGAAGCGGCGGGCGAAATCCTCCAGCGATTTGGCGCCATTGGTCTCGGTGCGGATCATCATGTCCGCCTCAAGCCAGATCAGTGCGCCCTCGTTGTAATATTCCTCGCTGCGCGAGAAGGTGGTGTAGGGTTTAGGCTTGCGATTGGCGGTGATCGGATCGTGGGTGGTGTCGATCAGCGCTCGCCATTCGCGGCCCGGTTCGATCGTATAGCTGCCGGCCGCGTCGGCAATCTCGGCAAGCGTCATGTCCTTGGTGTTGATGCCCGAGCGGGCGGCCAGCGGCAGGTCCCAGTACTGGGTCATGCCCTCGTACACCCACAGCAGGTCGTTGCGCATCGGCTGGCGGTAATCGGGCGTCCAGGTCAGCGCCGGGCGGCGATACTTGCCGTTCCAGCTGTGCACCAGCTCATGCGGGATGACATCGACCGAAAAGCCGTATTTGTCGGGATACTGGCCGTCTTCCCAGCTTTTGAACGTGCCGGGGCTGAGCGTGATCTCGGTCGAGCGGTGATGCTCGAGCCCGATGCCGCCCAGCTCGTCCGACAGCGCGATCAGGAACTCGTAATGATCGAAGGGGCGCGAGCCGAACAATATATTCGCCTCGGTCATCATGGCGCTCATCGCTTCCTGCTCGCCCTCGGGCATGACGAGGTCTTCGGGATCGTGGGCGAAGGCCTCGATCGTGACGTCGTCGGCGATGGTCCAGCTCTTGTGGTGCTTGCCGGCAAAGATCGGGCTGTCGACCAGCGTCTGGTAATCGGTCTCGGCAAAGCTGACGACATTTCCCGCCTGCGTCTGCCCGTCGAGCGCGGTGGCGGTCGCCCAGCCTTCGGGCATGGTGACGCTGGGCTTCACGCGGATCTGGCGCACGTAATGGCCCGCGGGATAAAGCGTCATCTGATTGAACTGCAGGTTCATCAGATCGTCGGTCATCACCACGCGCCCCTCGCTGCCGGTGACGGGCGAGGTATAGACGATCTCTGCCGTCACTTCGCGCGCGCCAGCGGGCAGAGCGATGTAAAAGGCATAGACCTCGACATTGTCGCGGGTCCACGGAACCGGCTTGCCGTCGACGAAGAAGCGCAGGCCGTTCAGCGCATCGATAGTGCCGTCGGGGCCGTGATGGCCGGGCAGCCATTCGGGATAGAGCAGCGTCAGCGTCTGGGTCCCCGGAGCGACGGGGATGACCTGCTTCGTACGGAACACTCGGTGGGCAAGGTCGGTCGCGTCGACGTCGATCTGGATCGTGCCGGGATAAGGGGTGTCGACCGCATCGGGCACGCTGGGCGCGATCGGCATCGCGGTCGGCGCCGAGCGGACGGCCTGCGCATGGGCAGGCGCGATCGAGAGCGGAAGAACGCCGAGGAGCAGGGGGGCGGAGGCGAGCAGCGCGGCACGGGCGCGAAGGGTCTTGGTCGTCATGGCGTGCTGAATTGACGCTTCATCGTATCAAATGCAACCTTCATCGCATATCCGGGTCGCGGGCAGTTCGGCTTTTCACCGCCCCCGCTTGCCGCTAAGGGCGCAGCCATCATGACCATTGAAATACCTCAGGCCATTCGCGGCACCCAGGACATCTTCGAGGAAGCCGAAAGCTTCGCCTTCGTCGTCGCCACGTTCGAGCGGCTGAGGCGGCTGTACCGGTTCCGCCGCGTCGAGATGCCGGTGTTCGAAAAGACGCCCGTCTTTTCGCGCTCGCTGGGCGAGACGACCGATGTCGTGTCGAAGGAGATGTATTCGTTCGAGGATCGCGGCGGCGAATCGCTGACCTTGCGGCCCGAATTCACCGCCGGGATCGCGCGCGCCTATCTGACCAATGGGTGGAAGCAGTACGCGCCGGTCCGGCTGGCGACCCACGGGCCGCTGTTTCGCTACGAACGCCCGCAAAAGGGTCGCTACCGCCAGTTCCACCAGATCGATGCCGAGATCATCGGCGCGGCGGAACCGCAGGCAGATGTCGAACTGCTGGCCTTTGCCGACCAGTTGCTAAAGGAATTGGGCATCGCCGACGGCGTGACGCTGCAGCTCAACACCTTGGGCGATGCCGACAGCCGCGATGCATGGCGCGCCGCGCTGGTCGAGTATTTCGAGGCGCACCGCGCGGATTTGTCCGAGGATTCGCAGGACCGGCTGCAGCGCAATCCGCTGCGCATCCTCGATTCCAAGGATCCGCGCGACAAGGCCTTCGTTGCCGACGCGCCCCGGATCGACGACTATCTGTCGGGCGAGGCGCAGGATTTCTTCGGCGCCGTTACCAGCGGACTGGATGCGGCGGGCGTGGCGTGGACGCGCGCGGCCTCGCTGGTGCGCGGGCTGGATTATTACCGCCACACCGCGTTCGAATTCGTGACCGACCGGCTGGGCGCACAGGGCACCGTGCTGGGCGGCGGCCGCTATGACGGTCTGATGGAAGCCTTGGGCGGTCCGCCGACCCCGGCGGTCGGCTGGGCCGCGGGTATTGAGCGGCTGGCGATGCTGGTGGGCGAGCGGGACACGGACGCCGTCGCCGACGCCATCGTGGTGGCCGAGGACGATGCCGCGATTCCCGATGCGACCGCCGCGATCGGCAGGCTGCGCCGCGCCGGCATTTCGGCGGAGATGATGGCCAGTGGCAGCCCCCGCAAGCGCTTCGACAAGGCGGTGAAGATCGGAGCCGAGGCCATCGTCGCTTTCGCCTTGCGCGAGGGCGAGGTGGCCCGCCGCATTCGGGCGGAAGGCGATGTGACCGCGCTCATCGAACAGGCGCTGGCGGACTGATCTGCCCATGAACGTCTCCGACGAACGCCTGTCCCAGATCGCACAGCGCTTTGCCGAGCTTGAGGCGCGGCTCGCGTCCGGCACGCTGGAGGGCGGGGCCTTCGTGACCGCCAGCCGCGATTACGCCGAGCTGGAGCCCGTCGCGCGCGAGGCGGCGGACGTGGCGGCGATGCGCGCCGAACTCGCCGAACTGCGCGGCATGCTGTCCGACCCCGAGATGAAGGCGATGGCCGCCGACGATATCGATCGGATCGAGCGCCAACTGCCCGGTGCCGAGGCGAAGCTGGCGGTCGCGCTGCTGCCGCGCGATGCCGCCGACAGCCGTCCCGCCATGCTGGAAATTCGCGCGGGGACCGGCGGGGACGAGGCCGCCCTGTTCGCCGCCGACTTGTTCCGCATGTACGAACGTTTTGCGGCGGAACAGGGCTGGAAGGTCGAGACGATCAGCGCGAACGCCAGCGACATCGGCGGCTTCAAGGAAGTGGTCGCCAATGTCAGCGGGCAGGGGGTGTTCGCCAAGCTGAAGTTTGAAAGCGGCGTGCACCGCGTCCAGCGCGTGCCCGTCACCGAAAGCGGCGGGCGCATCCACACCAGCGCCGCCACCGTCGCCGTGCTGCCCGAACCGGACGAGGTCGATGTGCAGATCGATCCGGGCGACCTCAAGATCGACATCTACCGCGCCAGCGGCGCGGGCGGCCAGCACGTCAACACCACCGATTCGGCGGTGCGCATCACGCATCTGCCCAGCGGGCTCGTCGTCACCCAGCAGGACGAGCGCAGCCAGCACAAGAACCGCGCCAAGGCGATGCAGGTGCTGCGCGCCCGTCTGTACGAGAAGATGCGCGAGGAAGCCCACGGCGAGGAAGCCGAGGCGCGCAAGGCGATGGTCGGCAGCGGCGACCGGTCCGAACGCATCCGTACCTATAATTTTCCGCAGGGCCGCGTGACCGACCACCGCATCGGCCTCACGCTGCACAAGCTTCCCGAGGTGCTGGAAGGTCCCGGTCTGGGCGAACTGGTCGATGCGCTGATTGCCGAGGATCAGGCCAAGCGCCTCGCTGCCCAGAATGGCTGATGGATGACCGTGCCTGAAACCGTGTCGTCCGCGCTTCGCGATGCGGCGCTGGCGCTCTCCGGCGTGACCCCCGCGCCCCGGCTGGAAGCGGAATGGCTGATGGCCCACGCGCTGGGCTGTTCGCGCTCCAATCTCTTGCTGCGGCACATGGGTGACCCCGCTCCGACCGGTTTTGCGCCGCTTCTGGCGCGGCGCGCGGCGGGAGAGCCGATTGCCCACGTGACGGGCAAGACCGAGTTCTATGGGCTGCGTTTGCGGGTCACCCGCGACGTGCTGGTCCCCCGGTCGGACACCGAATTGCTGGTCGATCTTGCGCGCCAGCATTTCGCGGACCATCCGCCGAAGCGGATCCTCGATTGCGGCACGGGGTCGGGCGCCATGCTGCTGGCGGCGTTGTCAGTCTGGCCGAATGCGCAAGGGACCGGATTGGAGCGCAGCGCCCCTGCGCTGGACATCGCGAAGACGAACGCGACTGACTTGGGCATCGGTGACCGTGCCGATATGCGGGCTGGCGACTGGACTGTGCCCGACTGGTCGGACGGGCTGGGTCAATTCGATCTCGTGCTGTCCAATCCGCCCTATGTCGCAACGCACGACCCGGACCTCGCCGCCGATGTCGCAGCCAGCGATCCGCACGAGGCATTGTTCGCAGGCGAGGACGGGCTGGCCGATTATCGTATCCTGATCCCGGCATTGCCCCGGCTGCTTGCTCCGCGCGGGCTGGCGATCTTCGAGATCGGATCCCGGCAGGCACCCGCTGTCATGGCGATGGCGCGCGAATCGGGCCTTCGGGCGACAGCGCATGACGACCTTGCCCACCGCCCACGCGCTGTAGCGATGTGGCACGAAACCGGTGATGACCGGTAAAAAGACTTGGCACTGGCAGGTTTTGTCGATAGTCCTGCCTGTGACGAGCGATCGGAGGTAGTCCCATCGCTTTTCACTCCTCTTTATCTGTGAGCCCGCGTCCGCAAGAAGGCGGGCCCGGCAAGACGGAGAGGGCGGCTTACGCTCTTGTTGGCGTTTGCCGCTGAAAGAGGGGGCATTCCCGGTGCATTAGGCCCCGGGTTTTCCGGCTGAGTTAGCGACGCGAGCGGTGCTAACCGCAGCGCGCCGGACAGAGGAAACAACTCAATTGAACAGCAATCGTGGCAATAATCGCCGCCGTGGCCGCAGCAATAATCGGTCGCAGGGTGGCGGACAGCATATGAACCGGATCGACAGCCGGGCACGCGGCAACGCGCCGCAGCTGCTCGACAAGTATAAAAAGCTTGCCGAGGAAGCTTCGCGTAACGGCGATCGTGTCCAGGCCGAATATTACCTGCAGTTCGCAGACCATTATTTCCGCGTGATCGCCGACGGGAAGACCCGTCAGGACGAGCAGCGGCAGCGGCGTGATGACAATCGAGACAGCCGCGATTCGGATGACGATTCGAACGAGGACGAGAGCGACAACCGCGGCAATGAAACCGCGAACGAGCGTGAGCCGCGCTCGCGCCGTGAAAGCTCGTGCGACGACAATCCTTTCGTTCGCGACAACCGCCAGCGCCGCTCGCGCCGTTCGCGCGACGAGGAGCAATCCTCCGATGGCGACGAGACCGAGGGTTCGGTGAAGAACAGCGGCGGTCTCGATCCGCAGGCGCTTCCCCCTGCGATCGGCGACACCGGTGCGGCAGAGGCCGCGCCCGAAAAGCCCAAGCGCACCCGCCGTCCGCGCAAGCCCAAGGCGGAGGAATCCGAAAGCGGCGACAGCGACATGCAGCAGGCCGTCAACGGCTGAATTTAGCGAGCGGGTCCGGCGATGCAAACGGCGAAAGCCATAGCCGTGCCCGCGCGCCTGATGCCTGTCGTCGACGCGCGATGGTTCCGGCCGGCTGCGGCATTATTGTGCGGCGTTGCGGCGGCAACCGGTTTCGTGCCGCTGGGTTGGTGGCCTCTGTGCCTCGCCGCGCTGGCGGGCCTGACGGCCCTCGGCTTTTCGGCCACTTCGGCAGGCAGCGCGTTTCGCAGCGGATGGTTCTTCGGGGTCGGGCATTTCACGCTTGGCCTGAACTGGATTGCCACCGCCTTTACCTATCAGGCGGCCATGCCCGGTTGGCTCGGCTGGGTCGGCGTTTTCCTGCTTTCGCTTTTCCTGGCGATCTATCCCGGTCTTGCAGTCCTGGCCGCATGGGCGGTCACGCTGCACGGGCGAGCGCCAGAGGATCGATCGCCCGCCGCGTTCCTGCTTGCCTTTGCGGCCTTGTGGATCGGGTGCGAGTTCCTGCGGGCGACGATATTCACGGGCTTTGCCTGGAATCCGCTGGCAGCGGTCACGCTGGGCGGCTTTGATCGTCCGGGCCTTGCGATCCTCTCCCAATTCCTTGGTACCTATGCGCTTTCGGGCCTTGTCGTCCTGATGGCGGGCTGCTGGTGGCTGGCCATCATGTGGCGCCGGCGCCGGATAGCATCCCTGCTGCTCATCGTGCTTCCCGCCTCCTTGATGCTGGCTCCATGGCCCGTGGTCGGCCAGCGGGCAGGCGACCTGCCTTTCCACCTCGTCCAGCCCGACATCCGGCAGGAAGTGCTGAACGAGCCGCAATTTTACGAGCGCAATTTCGTCAAGACGATCCAGCTGTCCGGCATGCCGGCCGAAGAGGCCGAGACCCGGCTGGTGATCTGGCCGGAATCGGGCGTCCCCGATTTCCTGCAGCCCGGCTATCCCGACCGTTATTACCGGCAGGCTACCTTTGCCGCCGACCCTGAAATTGCCCGCGCGCGGATCGCGAATTTGCTGGGGCCGGGCTCGCTGCTTTTGACGGGAACAATCGACCTCGTGATCCCGCCGGGCGGGGACCGCGCGACCGGCGCCGAGAATGTGGTGACCGCGATTGCACCCGATGGCGATATCGTCGGCAGCTATGCCAAGGCGCATCTGGTGCCTTTCGGCGAATATCTCCCGCTTCGCGCATTGCTGGAACCGCTGGGTTTCACGCGGCTGGTGCCGGGCACGCTCGATTTTCGGGCCGGGCCGGGTGCGCGCACCCTCGATCTGGGGCGATGGGGCAAGGCGGGCATCCAGATCTGCTATGAAATCGTCTTTTCGGGCGAGGTCGTCGATCCCGCCAACCGCCCCGATTACATCATGAACCCGTCGAACGATGGCTGGTTCGGCGCATGGGGCCCGCCCCAGCATCTGGCGCAGGCGCGGCTGCGCGCTATCGAGGAAGGCCTTCCCGTGCTCCGTGCCACCACCACCGGTATCAGCGCCGTGATCGACGCGGGCGGCGTGGTTCGCGCCCATGTTCCGCGCCATGTCGCGGCGTCGATCGAAGGAAACGTGCCGCCTGCGCTGGCACCCACGCCGTTCGCGCGAATGGGCATTTGGCTCTCTCTGGCGTGGGGCGCATTGCTGTTCGCAATTGCGCTAGTTGCGTTGCGGCGGCGCGGGGGTTAATGACGATATAAAGAACTCTTTATACGTGCATCCGGGCCGCCGGCCCCCAAGATACCGGGATACTCCATGCGTCAGAATTTCCTCTTCACTTCGGAAAGCGTCTCCGAGGGTCACCCCGACAAGGTGTCGGACCAAATTTCCGATGCCATCGTCGACCTCATGCTCGCCAAGGATCCCGAGGCGCGCGTGGCGTGCGAAACCATGACGACGACCCAGCGCGTGGTGCTGTCGGGCGAAATCCGCTGCAAGCCGATGTACGACAAGGACCGCGACGAGTGGAAGTTCAACAATTACTGGGCCCCCGGCGCGCGTGACGAGATCGAGGCGGCGGTGCGCCGCACGGTGCGCGAGATCGGCTATGAGCAGGCCGGTTTCCACTGGGAAACGCTGACCTTCGAAAATCACCTGCATGGCCAGTCGGCCGAAATCGCCCAGGGCGTCGACGCGGACGAGGCGAGCAACAAGGATGAAGGCGCGGGCGACCAGGGCATCATGTTCGGCTTTGCCTGCGACGAGACTCCCGACCTGATGCCCGCGACGCTGGATTACAGCCACAAGATCCTGCAGCGCCTTGCCGAGGACCGGAAGTCCGGCGCGGCGCCGTTCCTTGAGCCCGACGCCAAGAGCCAGGTGACCCTGCGGTTCGAGGATGGCAAGCCCGCCGCCTGCACCGCGATCGTCGTGTCGACCCAGCACAAGCCAGGATATCACACCGGCGATAAGGAAGCCGAACTCAAGGCCTATGTGCGCCGCATCGTGGCCGATATTCTGCCGCATAATTTGCTGTCGGACGAAACGGTCTATCACATCAATCCGACAGGCGCGTTCGAGATCGGCGGACCCGATGGCGACGCCGGCCTGACTGGCCGCAAGATCATCGTCGACACCTATGGCGGCGCGGCTCCGCACGGCGGCGGCGCATTCAGCGGCAAGGATCCGACCAAGGTCGACCGCTCGGCAGCCTATATCGCGCGCTATCTTGCCAAGAATATCGTCGCGGCCGGCTTGGCACGGCGCTGCACGATTCAGCTGTCCTATGCCATCGGCGTGGCGCATCCGCTGTCGATCTATGTCGACACGCACGGCACTTGCGCCGACGGCATCAGCGATGCGGCACTGGAAGATGCGATCCGCAGCATCGAATCGCTGGGCGGTCTGACGCCGCGCGCGATTCGCACCCGTTTGCAGCTCAACCGCCCGATCTATCGCTCGTCGGCGGCCTATGGCCATTTCGGCCGGACCGCTGCGGACGGCATGTTCCCGTGGGAACAGACCGATCTGGTCGAAGAGCTGAAGCAGGCGCTGGCCGTTCCCGTAACCGCCTGAGCGGCGCCAGCTTTTATTTTCCTACTTTTGCCGGAACGGGCAGCAGGGCGGTTTTCCAGAACAGGAGCCGTCCTTCATGCCCGTTCCCGCTCAAACCGCCCCCGCCGCGCCCTACGATCCCGCCGCGCCCGATCTTACCCCGCGCATCGTCGCCGAGCTGATCGCGCATGAGGGGATCGTCGGCGAAGCCTATCGCGATTCGGTCGGCGTCTGGACCTGGAGCGTCGGGCTGACCGACGCCTCGGGCCACAAGGTCGAACGCTACCGGGATAATCCGCAGTCCCTGTCGCATTGCATGGCGGTGTTCATCTGGGCCCTGCGCCGCAATTATCTGCCGCCCGTAATTGCAGCGTTCGGCGACCGTCCGGTGGCCGAGCGTGAACTTGCCGCCGCACTGTCATTCCACTGGAACACGGGCGGCATAGCACGCGCGGAATGGATGCGACTGGCGGTGGCGGGGGATCGGGAACGGGCGCGGGCGGCCATGCTCAACTGGGCCAAACCCGCCTCTCTGCTGGGCAGGCGCCGCAAGGAACAGTCGCTGTTCTTCGACGGAGTGTGGAGCAATGATGGTACGGCGCTGGTCTATGGCGTGGCGAAACCTTCCTACCGGCCCATCGGCGGACGGCGCGTCGCGATCGACTTGCTGCTGGGAGATATCCTCGCACCGGCAGCCGATACCATTGCCGACCCGGTTCGGGCTGAGCCGGAACCCGCAGAGAGCCCGGTACCGACCGACGCGCCGGGCTCAATTTGCAAGGCCGAACAGCAGACGGGTTGGCTGCGCCGGATCCTCGGCATCGGTTGACGATCTTCGCGCCGCCATCCGATGCGGCTAGAGACGACGCTATGATTCGCGCGCTCTTCACATCGCTGGCGGCGCTGGCCCTTTCGGCTTGTGCCAGTATTGATCCCGGTCCGCCGCCGCTCACCGTGCGGGTGATCGGGATCAATGATTTCCACGGCAATCTCTTGCCGCACAAGCGCAAGAGCGACGCAGGACCGCTGACTCCCGATGGCCCGGCTTTCGATGCCCCCGTCGGCGGCGCGGCGGCACTGGCGACCGCGGTGCGGCAATTGCGGGCGCAGAACAGCGATTCGCTGGTCATTTCGGCGGGCGACCTGATCAGCGCGAGCCCGCTGGTGTCATCGTTGTTTCTGGATGAGCCTTCGGTCGAGGTGATGAACCGCATCGGGCTGGACTTCAACGCGGTGGGCAATCACGAATTCGACCGCGGATGGCAGGAATTGCTGCGCATGCAGAACGGCGGTTGCGACCGGTTCGGCCTGCGCGAGCCCTGCCGGATCGAGAACCCGTTCGCGGGCGCCGATTTCACCTTTCTGGCGGCCAATGTGACGCGCGCCGACGGATCGCTGATCTTGCCCGCCTATGGCATCAAGCGCTTTGGATCGGGTGAGCGCGAGATCGCCGTGGCGGTGATCGGCCTGCCGCTGCGCGACGTTCCCACGCTGGTGTCGCCAGCCGGAATCGAAGGTCTGCGGTTCGGGGACGAGGCGGAGGCGGTGAACGCGCTGGTGCCGAGACTGCTGGACGAGGGCGTCGATGCGATCATCGTCGCCATCCATCAGGGGTTCGAACGCGACGGCTTCTACGATTCTGGAGACGATTGCGGCGGGGCGATCGGCCCGCTGAACGATATATTGCGCAGGCTCGATCCGCGCGTCGACCTTGTCATCTCGGGTCATACGCATCGCAGCTATATCTGCGAATACAGCCAGTTCGACCCCGCGCGCGATTTCCTGGTGACCAGCGCGGGCTATGGATCGGGGATGGTGACCGATATGATTATCACCGTCGATCCCGCGAAACATGACGTGCGGGTCAAGGCGGCCGAGATGGTGCTGGTGCAGTCGGACGACCCGAATTACCGCCGCTTTGCCCCCGATCCCGAGATCGCCGCCTATGTCGCCCGTTACGAAGACGCGTCGCGGGCCGAGGCGGATCGGCCCGCCGGGCGTATCTCGGGCCCCGCACGCGAGGACGGTTGGGAGAATGCACTGGGCAACATGATCGCCGACGCACAGCTTGCCGCGACGCGTGCGAATGGCGCACGGATCGCCTTCATGAACGAGGGCGGCGTCCGCGCCGACCTTATCCCGGAAGCAGACGATGGAACGGTAAGTTTCGGTCAGATCTATGCGGTGCAGCCGTTCGGCAATGTGCTGATGACGATGGATCTGACCGGCGCGCAGATTGCCGCAGCGCTGGAACAGCAATTCACCGTGCCCGATTCGCCGGAAATCCTCTCCGTGTCGGACGGCTTTTCCTATCGGCTGAATCCCGGGGCTCCGGCAGGGCAGCGCGTGTCGGACATGCGGCTGGATGGCCAGCCGATCGAACCGGAAACCCGCTACCGCGTCACGGTAAACAGCTTTCTGGCCAATGGCGGAGACCGGTTCAGCGTGTTTACGCAGCCCGGCGACAAGACTGTCGGCCCCGTCGATCTCGACGCGTTCGAGGCATGGATCGATGGCGAGGGCGGCCGTGAATTGCCCGCGACCGACCGGATCACGATCGTCGGGGAGTAAGCGCGGGCCTTGCCTGACATCGGCAGCCGCGCCACATCGGACCGATGACCGATCAATCGCAATGGGATGACGCGCTGCAACGGGCGAGAGCGCATTCGCCCTTTCTCTCGGACCTGCTGAACCGCGAAGCCGACCTTGCCGAATTGCTGGGCAGGGGCGAAGGCGAAGCGGCCCTGCGAGAGGCACTGGCCCGCGACGATGCGGATGTCGCGGTACGCCTGCGACGCCAGCGGCGGGGGCTGGCGCTGGTGCTGGGCATTGGCGATCTGGCGGGCGCCTTTCCGCTGACGCGCGTGATGCAGGAACTCAGCGCCTTCGCCGACCGCGCGCTCGACACCGCGATGCGCGAGGCGATCGGCCACCGCCTTCCCGACCATGACGTGTGGGGCGACGCGCCCGTCGGCATGGTGGCGCTGGCGCTGGGCAAGCAGGGCGCGGGCGAGCTCAACTATTCCTCCGACATCGATCCGATCCTGCTCTACGATCCAAAGACCTTGCTGCGGCGAGAGCGTGACGAGCCGGGCGAGGCGGCGCAGATGGCGGCGCGGCGGCTGGTGCAGACGATGGGCGCCAACACGGCCGAGGGCTATGTGCTGCGCGTCGATCTGCGATTGCGCCCCGCATCCGAAGTCAGCCCGCTGGCGATCAGCTATGACGCGGCGCTGACCCATTACGAAAGCTCTGCACTGGCGTGGGAGCGGGCCGCCTTCATCCGCGCGCGCAGTGCCTCGGGCGATGTCGCCGCGGGGCAGCGCTTCCTGAATGCGATCAAGCCCTTCGTCTGGCGCAAGTCGCTCGACTTTGGCGCGATCGACGAGATTTCGCGTCTTGTCCGGCGGATCCGCGAAAGCTGTTCGGGGCCGGTCCGCCCCGGTCCGGGCTATGACCTCAAGCGCGGACGCGGGGGCATTCGCGAAGTCGAATTCTATGCGCAGACCCATCAGCTGATCCATGGCGGACGCATACCGGCGCTGCGTGTGCGCGGCACGCGCGCGGCGCTGGATGCGCTGGCGGCGGAAGGTCTGATCGGCGCGGCGGACGCGGAGGAACTGGGCGAAAGCTATGACCGGCTGCGCGTGATCGAACACCGCCTGCAGATGGTGCGCGACCGCCAGACCCACGCCTTGCCCGATGCGGCAGAGGATATCGACAATGTGGCGCGGCTTGACGGATTGCCCGATGGCGCGGCGCTGATCGCCGAATTGCAGGATGTCACCGCGCGGGTCGGC
>CERQ01111826.1_pt1 | contig 47036 bp, 34 predicted proteins | sample 530711 | NCBI WGS metagenome assembly CERQ01 (sample SAMEA2620882, study PRJEB7988) | marine metagenome | biome: marine biome (ENVO:00000447); feature: mesopelagic zone (ENVO:00000213); material: "saline water (ENVO:00002010), including plankton (ENVO:xxxxxxxx)" | depth 850 m | reverse complement strand
ACCATTGCCGCAGCAGCGCCGCCAGCCGGTCCGCCGTGGTGAGCGATTCGGGCAGGGCGCTCCGCCCGACGGGCCCATCCGAATTTTCGACCAATATGCGCACGATGCGCGCGGTCTGGTGCAATCGCTCGCCATAGCGGCCCAGCCAGAACAGATTGTCGGCGGCCTGGCTGGGCAGTTGCCCGCCGCCGCGCCGCACTGGTGGCGGGTCGAGATCGGGGGGGCGGACCGTGCGGGTGCCATGGCTCTCGTCCACGATGCACAGATCGGCGGAGAAATCGTCCCGCTCCATCAGCGCGGTGCGCAGATGCCCCTGTTTCGAGATGCGGGCGAAGCCGCCCGGCATCGCCACCCATTGCCCGTTCGGCCCGCGCGCAAGGAAACAGCGCAGGGTGAAGCGTCGCGGCTCGAACCGCCCGTCCACGATCGAGGGGGTCGTCGATGTCTCGACCAGTTCCTGCGCGACATAATCCATCGGGCGGCGGGCGAGACCCTGCATGATCTCCTCGCGCGCCTGCGGATCCATGTCGGCACCGATGCGCGTGCTGCCCTCGGGTATGCCGGGAACGCTGCCCCGGAACGCCGATGCGAAGACCAGCCCGTCAAAGCGGGACAGCGCAATGTCGCGCTCTGCCTTTTGCCCGCACCACCAAGTCGCCGCATTGGGCAGCATCAGCGGGCCGCCGGTCACAACCTTGGCCAGACGCGGCAGGAATGCCGACATGGCGCGCGATTCCACCACGCCCGCGCCGGGCCAGTTCGCCACCGACAATTGTCCCGAACGGCACGCGTCGACCAGACCGGCGACGCCGATCTGCGAATGCTGGTCGAAGGCCATCGGATCGATGTCGCCGGTATTGATCCAGCGCCACAGCCCGTCGATCCGCTTCAGACCCGCGACGGTGCGAACATACAGCCTGCCGTCGCGCACGGTCAGGTCGCGGCCCTCCACCAGCGAAAAGCCCAGGTGGCGGGCCAGATGCGCCTGCTCCGGGTAGCTCTGGTTGAACCGGCCGGGGGTAAGCAGGCCGATGCGCGGATCGGCGCGGGCGCAATCCTCGGCAATGCCGAACCGCAGCGCCTCGAAGAATTCGGTGATCCGCCGCGCCCCGATGCTGGCAAGCAGCCCGCCCGTGCTGCGTATCAGGGCCAGCCGGTTTTCCAGCGCATAGCCGATACCGGTGGGCAGACGCGTGCGGTCCGACAGCACGCGCCACTCACCGGTGGGTCCGCGCGCCAGATCGACGGCATAGATGCGCAGATGATAGCCGCCGGGGGGGCGCAGACCGACCATCCTGCGGGCGAAATTGGGGCTTCCGCTGGCCAGCGCGGCGGGCAGATGGCCGTCATTGATCAGCTTTTGCTCGCCGTAGATGTCGTCGACGACATGCTCCAGCAATTCGGCCCGCTGGATCAGCCCCGCCTCCAGCCTGTCCCACTCGTCGGCACCGATCAGCACGGGCATGGGGCCCAGCGGCCATGGCCGCTCGCGCTCGTCGCCGGTCAGGCGAAAGGCCAGGCCCAGATCCTCGACATTGCGGTCGAGATAGGACTGCATCCGGGCCAGATCGCCGTCGCCCAGCTGGCCAAGGCTGCTCGCGACTTCGCGCCACAGACGCGACATGTCCTCGCCCGCGGAGGCGAAGATGTCGCCGCGTTCGGGCGCGCGGTACCAGCCCAGCGGGGCGCTGCCGGGATCGGGCCCGAACAGCGTTTCGCCCTGAAAGGCGGGGGCGCCTTCGTTCATCTCGCGCGCTGCGGCCTGCGAAGATCCAGTGTCATCGGAAATTCTCCACCATCCTCTGCTGGCGGAATCTCGACATCGCCGGGCGTGTGGCCAAGCGGCTGGAACCGTGCCCGGCGGCGAGCTTCCGCCTCGAAATCGTTCACCGGCACATCGTCGTAGGATCGTCCCCCGGGATGCGCCACGTGATAGACACAACCCCCCAACGAGCGATTGTTCCACGAATCGAAAACATCGAAGGTCAGCGGAGCATCCGCCGGGAGCAGTGGATGAAGGCAGGATGGCGGCGCCCACGCCTTGTAACGGATGCCGCCGACCGCCTCGCCGGGCTTGCCGGTGGGGTGCAGCGGCACGCGCCGCCCGTTGCAGGCAACGACATGTCGGCCGGGCACCAGCCCTCGCGCCTTGACCTGCAGCCGTTCGGTGCTGCTGTCGACATAGCGCACCGTCCCCCCGATCGCGCCGGTTTCGCCCAGCACGTTCCAGGGTTCCAGCGCATGCGCGATTTCCAGCGCCACGCCGCCCGCCTCGACCTCTCCGTGGATGGGGAAACGGAACTGGCGCTGCGCCTCGAACCAGTTGGGATCGAAGTCGAAGCCCGCCTCACGCAGGTCCTGAAGCACGTCGAGGAAATCGGTCCAGCAGAAATGCGGCAGCAGGAAACGGTCGTGCAGCGTCGTGCCCCAGCGTACCAGCGATCCCGACAGCGGTTTCTTCCAGAACATCGCGGTCAGCGCGCGGATGAGCAGCAATTGCGCCACGCTCATCTTCGCGTCTGGCGGCATCTCGAACCCGCGGAATTCGACAAGGCCAAGCCTGCCCGTCGGACCGTCGGGCGAATAGAGCTTGTCGATGCAGATCTCGCTGCGGTGGGTGTTGCCCGTCACGTCGACCAGCAGATTGCGGAACAGCAGGTCGCTGATCCACGGGAACTGCGGCGGCGTATCCGGCCCCGGCACCTGCGCCAGCGCGATGTCGAGTTCGTACAGGCTGTCGTGCCGCGCCTCGTCGAAACGCGGGGCCTGGCTGGTCGGGCCGATGAACAGGCCCGAGAACAGATAGGACAGCGAGGGATGCCGCTGCCAGTAGAGCACGAAGCTCTTCAGCAGGTCGGGGCGGCGCACGAACGGGCTGTCGGGCAGGCTTTTGCCGCCCAGCACGATATGGTTGCCGCCTCCGGTGCCGACCGAGCGGCCGTCGACCATGAACTTGTCGGCGGTGAGGCCGACATCGCGGGCGTCCTCGTACAGCCCCTCGGTGATCGCGCGGATCTCCTCAAAGCTGGCGGCGGGGTGGATGTTGACCTCGATCACGCCGGGGTCGGGCGTAACCTTCAGCACGTTGACGCGCGGATCCGGCGGCGGGGAATAGCCCTCGATACGCACCGGCTTACCCATCTTCGCGGCGATATCCTCGATCGCGGCGACCAGTTCAAGGAAGTCCTCCATCGATTCGACGGGGGGCACGAAGACCGACAGATAATGCCCGCGTGGCTCGACCGTCATGGCGGTGCGCACGGCCTCGGCGCTGATTTCCTGCTCGACGCGTTCCTGCGCTTGGCCGCCGGGGGCGGCGACACGCTCGATGCGCTGGTCCGTCGGCGCGAAGCCTTCTTCGGGCGGAGTGGCTTCACGCAGGTCGCTGCCGGTGGGGGCCGACTGGCGGCGGAAATCGGCCAGCGGTTCTGCCGGATCGGTCGATACGCGCGGATGGATATAGGGAAAATCGGACTTGGGCACATGCGGCAGTGCCCCCAGCGGCAGGCGATAGCCCAGCGCGCTGTCGCCCGGCACCGCGAACAGGGCGCCGCGCCGGGTGGTCCATTGCTCGGTCTTCCAGCGGGGGCCCTTGGCGGGTTCGGCCTGCTGGCTCTGGGTTTTCTGCTTGTGGGGCTCCTGCCGCTGGATTGGCAGGGCGAAACCGACCGGCTTGGTCAGTCCGCGCGTGAAGGTCTTCACGATCCGCTGGCGTTCCTCCGGATCGTCTATCTTGGGGTCAAGCGCGGTGACATTGACCGGCAGTTCCGCCTCGCGCTCGATCCATTTGTGCGGGTCTTCATAGACCGGCTGGATCGTATCGCCCGTCAGGCCCAGCGCGGCAGCCGCCCCGCCGATCAGGGCCTGCGCATCGTCGGCGTCAACCGTCTGTTCGTGATCCGCATCGGTGTCGGGATCGTCGCTGCCCCCCGCGATCAGCGAGGGATCGTTCCAGATCGGCGTCCCGTCATTGCGCCAGTAGAGCGAAAAGCCCCAGCGCGGCAGGCTTTCGCCCGGATACCACTTGCCTTGGCCGTGATGCAGCAGGGCGCCCGGCGCGAAACGGTCACGCAGCTTGCGGATCAGCCTGTCTGCGTAACCGGCCTTGGTCGGGCCGACCGCTTCGCCGTTCCATTCGGGCGCTTCCGGGTCGTCTGCGGCGACGAAAGTCGGTTCGCCGCCCATCGTCAGGCGCACGTCGCCTTCCTCTAGCGCCTCGTCCACCTTCGCGCCCAGATCCAGCAGCGCCTGCCAGCGATTGTCGGTAAACGGCTTGGTGATGCGCACCGCCTCATGCACGCGATCGACGCGCATTTCGAAGGTGAAATCGACCTCCGCCGGTTCGGCGACGCCCGTGATCGGCGCGGCAGAGCGGTAATGCGGGGTCGCGGCCAGCGGAATATGGCCTTCGCCCGCGAACAGCCCGCTGGTGGGGTCCAGCCCGATCCAGCCCGCGCCGGGAACGAAGATTTCGCACCATGCATGCAGGTCAGTGAAATCGGCCTCGGGACCCTTGGGGCCCTCGACCGGCTCCACGTCAGCCTTCATCTGGATCAGATAGCCCGACACGAAACGCGCCGCATAACCCAGCCGGCGCAGCAGGTTGACCAGCAGCCAGCCGGTATCGCGGCAGCTTCCCGTGCCCAGCGACAGCGTCTCCTCGGGCGTCTGGGTGCCCGGCTCCATCCGGACCACATAGCTGATCCGCTGTTCCAGCGCCTGGTTGATGGCGACAAGGAAGTCGATGGTGCGGCCCTGCTGCCGACCGGCCCAGTCCTGCACCAGCGCCTCGAACAATTCGCCGCCCGGAACCGCGTCGAAATAGGCGGACAGCTCCTCGCGCATTTCGTCCGTATAGGTGAAGGGGACTTCCTCGGCCTCTTCCTCCACGAAGAAGTCGAACGGGTTGATGATGGCAAGATCGGCGATGAGGTCGACGTCGATGGAAAAGCTGGTGACACGTTCGGGAAAGACGATGCGGGCCAGCCAGTTGCCGTGTGGGTCCTGCTGCCAGTTGATGAAATGGCCCGCAGGTTCGATCTTCAGCGCGTAATTGGGCACCTCGGTCCGGGTATGGGGGGCTGGCCGAAGGCGGATCACCTGCGGGCCGAGACGGACGGGCCTGTCATAGACATAGGCGGTGCGGTGGTGCAGGGCTGCTCTGATCATGCGGGTGCTTATCGGACCCCGGCGTTACCTATTGCAACCGCGAAATTGCCACGGGAAGGAATGGCGTGACATATTATGCCGGGATCGAACTGGGCGGGACGAAGCTTGTTGCTATCCGGGCGAATGGCAGGACCATTACCGATCGCGTGACCATTCCGACCACCGACCCCGGCGAGACATTGGGCAGGGCGGTCGATGTGCTGCGCGGCTGGCATGACGCGCAGCCCTTCGCCGCGATCGGCATCGGCAGTTTCGGGCCTGTGCGGATCGACCCTGCCGCGCCCGATTACGGAAGCATCCTGTCGACCCCCAAGGCGGGCTGGGCAGGTACCGATCTGCTGGCTCCGTTCAAGCGGTTCGAAGTGCCGCTTGCGCTCGATACCGATGTCAACGCGGCTGCACTGGCCGAAGCAGCCATGGGGGCGGGGAGGGGATGCGATACGCTTGTCTATCTGACCATCGGTACGGGAATCGGCGGCGGGCTGGTGGCCGCGGGCAAGGCCGTTCGCGGCATGCTTCACCCCGAACTGGGGCATATGACATTCCGGCGCGCGGCGGGCGATGGCTTTGCCGGTGTCTGCCCGTTCCATGGCGATTGCATGGAAGGGCTGGTAAGCGGACCGGCGCTGAAGGCGCGGTTCGGAATGGACGGCGCATCGGTGCCGCCCGATGACACGCGCTGGGACATCGTAGCGTCGGACCTTGCACAATTGCTGGCCAATCTGATGCTGGCCGTGTCCCCCCGGCGGATCGTCGTCGGCGGAGGCGTGGGGCTGGGGCAGCGGCAGATGGTGCGCCGCGCCGCCGCCATGGTGCCGGACCTGCTGTCCGGCTATCTTCCCGATATCGATTCCGCGGCGATGGAAACGCTGATCGTGCCGCCCGATCTGGGCGAGGATGCTGGTCCGCTGGGTTCCATCCTACTGGCGGAAGCAGCCGTTCGAAACGGCTGATGCCGTGCGATTTCCTGTCGAAAGGACCACTCGTCTCGGAACTTCGCCGTCACTCGGCGGTTGGCGGGTTAGTGGCATAATCCAAGACCATGTACCGATGCCGCCACAGGTGCGAGGGGCAATTTTTGATAATGAGCGACGCCGATGTTTCCGCGATCCGGGTTCTGGTCGTCGATGACGAAGCCCTTGTCGCGTTCGACGTGGCCGACCAGTGCGAAGCGGCCGGGTTCGAAGTGATCGGTCCGGCGCTTACCCTGAACCAGGGACTGGTGCTTGCCGAAAGCAATGCGCCGTCGGTCGCCCTGCTCGACATCAATCTGCGGGACGAAATGGTGTGGCCGCTGGCCCGCGTGCTGCGTGAAAGATCCGTGCCGATCGTCTTTATCAGCGCCAATTGCACCCATCCGGAAATCCGCGACGAATTTCCGAACGCGCATTGCCTCGACAAGCCGGTCGACGGCATGACCTTGATGGATACGGTCCGGCCGCTGGTAGAGGCATAGCCCAGCGGCCCGGCCAGCCGGCTCGATGATCAGATGTCGAGATTGGCAACGTTCAGTGCATTTTCCTGAATGAACTCGCGGCGCGGTTCGACGATGTCGCCCATCAGACGGGTAAAGATCTCGTCCGTGACATCGGCATCCTCGACCTTCACCTGCAGCAAGGCGCGGTTATTGGGGTCGAGCGTGGTCTCCCAAAGCTGCTCGGCATTCATCTCGCCCAGACCCTTGTAGCGCTGGACCGACAGGCCCTTGCGTCCCGCCGCCATGATCTGGTCGAGCAGTTGGGTAGGGCGATTGATCGTGACGGCTGCAGCCGCGGGGCCAACGTCTTCCTCGTCCTCCGCCGTCGGCGCGGTCTGACCTACGCGGACAAGGCTGGCGCCCTGTTCGAACGGCTCGGCAAGTTCCTCGGCCATCTTGCTGATCTTGCGGGCTTCCGCGCTTTCGAGGAATTTGGTCTCGATCACGTGGAAATCGGTCACGCCTCGCCAGATGCGCGAGATGCCGTATCCTTCGCTCGTGACCTCAGCGGCCCAGCGCGCCTCGGTATCGCCGCGGCCAAGCCACTGCGACGCCCTTTCAAGCGCCGCGGCGCGTGCCGTGGTGCTCAGGTCCGGGGCGAGCGCGCCCGCCAGCGCCAGCGCCTCGATCACGCCCTGGTCATAGCGGTTGGGGGCGAAGGCCAGCGAGTTGCGGAAACGGCGCGCCTTCTCGACCAGCGCGGCCAGATCCTCACCCGCCCGCGCGCCGCCCGATGTCTCCAGCACACGCTCGCCCAGACCCGCGTTGACCAGATAGCGTTCGAGCGCGTCATTGTCCTTGAGATAGACTTCGGACCGGCCCTTCGCGACCTTGTACAGCGGCGGCTGGGCGATATAGAGATGCCCCGCCTTCACGATCTCCGGCATCTGGCGATGGAAGAAGGTAAGCAGCAGCGTGCGGATATGCGCGCCGTCGACGTCGGCGTCGGTCATGATCACGATCTTGTGATAGCGCAGCTTCTCAAGATCGAATTCGTCGCGCAGGCCCGTGCCCATCGCCTGGATCAGCGTGCCGACTTCCTTTGACGAGATGATGCGGTCGAACCGCGCGCGCTCCACGTTCAGGATCTTGCCGCGCAGGGGCAGGATGGCCTGGTACTGGCTGTCGCGCCCGTTCTTGGCCGAACCGCCTGCGGAATCGCCCTCGACCAGGAAAAGTTCGCACTTGGTGGCGTCCTTTTCGCGGCAATCGGACAGCTTGCCCGGCAGGCTGGCGACGCTCATCGCGCCCTTGCGGCTCATCTCGCGCGCACGGCGGGCCGCCTCGCGCGCGGCGGCGGCGTCGACGACCTTCTGGATGATCGTCTTGGCGTGGGCGGGGTTCTCCTCCAGCCATTCGCTCATCTTGTCGCTCATCAGGCTTTCGAGCGGCTGGCGCACTTCCGACGACACCAGCTTGTCCTTGGTCTGCGAACCGAACTTGGGGTCGGGCAGCTTGACCGAAACGATGGCGGTCAGCCCCTCGCGCATGTCCTCGCCCGACAGGCTGACCTTTTCCTTCTTCATCAGGCCCGACCGGTCGGCATAGCCGTTCAGCGTGCGCGTCAGCGCGGCACGGAAGGCGGCTAGGTGGGTGCCGCCGTCGCGCTGCGGGATGTTATTGGTGAAGCACAGCACGTTCTCGTAATAGGAATCGTTCCATTCGAGAGCGACCTCGATCCCGATGCCGTCTTTGTCGGCCATGATGGCGATGGGCTCGGGGATCATCGGCTGCTTGTTGCGGTCGAGATAGGTGACGAATGCGCCGATCCCGCCTTCATAGAACAGATCGTGTTCCAGCGGCTCCTCATGACGCAGGTCGCGCAGGATGATGCGCACGCCCGAATTCAGGAACGCCAGCTCGCGATAGCGGTGCTCAAGCTTGTCGAAATCATATTCGTTGACGTTCTTGAACGTCTGGTCGCTGGCGAGAAAGCGCACGCGCGTGCCCTTGCGCGGCTCACCCTTGTCGTTCAGCGGCGCATCGCCGGTGACTTTCAGCGGCGAGACGGCATTGCCATGCTCGAACCGCATCCAGTGTTCCTTGCCGTCGCGCCAGATCGTCAGTTCCAGCCATTCGGACAATGCGTTCACCACCGACACGCCCACGCCGTGCAGGCCGCCCGACACCTTGTAGGCATTGTCGTCGCTGGTATTTTCGAACTTACCGCCGGCGTGGAGTTGGGTCATGATGACTTCTGCCGCCGAAACGCCCTCTTCGCGGTGAATGTCGGTGGGGATGCCGCGGCCATTGTCGTCGACCGACACCGAATTGTCGGGATGCAGTTCGATGATCACGCGGTCGCAGTGGCCCGCCAGCGCCTCGTCGATGGCGTTGTCCGACACCTCGAACACCATGTGGTGCAGACCCGATCCGTCATCGGTGTCGCCGATATACATGCCCGGACGCTTGCGGACCGCGTCCAGCCCCTTCAGCACCTTGATGGATTCGGCGCCGTATGCGTTGCCGTTGGGACCGTTTGGCTTGTTCTCTGCGCCCTTGCTGGCGGGCGTTGCACCGTTTTCTTCCATGACCACGATATAGGAATTTTGCCCCCAACCCCCAAGCGGAACCGCACCGCGCGAGGCGATTTTCCACAATTGCGGCCAACCGGTGTCGCGGGCGGAAGGAAATGACCATGCTGATGACCCTGATTACCGTGCTTGTCGTGTCGGGCGCGCTGATGCTGGGGGCGGCGTGGGGCGCCTATGGGCACATGTCGGTCCGGCTGGAAGGGTTTCTGATCGCGCTGGCTGGCGGGGCGCTGGTGCTGTCGTTGGTCAGCGAGCTGATCGAACCGTCGATCGAGCAATCGAGCGTCTATCTGGCAAGCGGGGGCGTGGCTGTGGGCGCGATCATGTTCGCGGTGATCGATTACCTGATCGATGAGAAGTGGGGCCCGAACTCGGGCGGCGGGCTGCTTGCGGCGATCAGCCTCGACGGCATTCCCGAAAACCTTGCGCTGGGCGTGGCCTTGATCGGTGCGGGGCCGATGGGCGTTGCCGCGCTGGCCGGATCGATCTTTCTTTCGAATCTTCCCGAAGCGGCGGGCGGCGCGAAGCAGATGGCCGAGAATGGAGATCGTTCAAAAAAACGCATCATCGCCATCTGGGGCGCGACCGCCGCCGTGCTGTCGGTCGCCGCCATTCTGGGCAATATGCTGCTGGCGGGCGTGTCACCGCACTGGCTGGCCTTCATTCGCTGCATTGCAGCAGGCGCGGTCGTCGCCAGCCTTGCGACCGAGGTGTTTCCGACCGCCTTTCGCAAGGACCAGCATCTTGCCGGGATCGCAACGGCGCTCGGCCTGGTGCTGGCATTCTTGCTGGGGGATCTGGGGAACATGAGTTCATGATTCAGCGGGGCCCCGCACTGCCGGCCCAGAAACCATGAAGAACCAAAGAAGAAGGGCCGCCCCGGCAATGCGGAGCGGCCCTCTTCGGAATTCTGTCCGGCGGTTCAGCCGGATCAGGCGCGATCAGCCGAGTTCGTCGCTCGCACCCATGGCCAGCGAACGCTGCGCTTCAATTTGCGCATCGGCCTGTTCCATCGCGTCGCGAATGCACGAGCGAACGAGCAGGCGGCTTGCGAAAGTGGGAACCTCTTCATTGCAGGTCTCGGTCACTTCGGCGAGAACGCGCGACTTGAGCGCATTCACGTCGGTGTCCCGCGACAGGTCGAGATCCGAGAAGTCGACGCGAACTTCAATGTCTTCAGCGTGCGCGGCCGGTGCAATGCCGAAAGTGGCAAGAGCGGCCAGAGCAGGAACGATAAACTTACGCATATTTTCCTCCTAATGAGTTGCCGCCAGGTTCAAACATCCAGTCTGGTTTAGGTCAGCCAGTTATCATTCGTTCGAGCCCTTTGTGCATTGCACCATATCGTTGTGCAAATGCGAAAAGGACGATCAATCTTGCGTTTTATGCAACGATGAATTTGGCTTTAACCTTGCAAGGTGCCGATAACGCCCCGTTCTGGCCTGCCGCCTCTTTCGTGCGGCGCATCTGGACAGAATCAGGAAGCGTTCCTATCGCGCGGCCATGGCTCAAGAACCCTCAGCAACCTCTGGCGCGGCGGCGCGCATCGGCTCCGATTCCGTGGGCGACACGATCCTGATCGTCGATTTCGGCAGTCAGGTGACCCAGCTTATCGCACGCCGGGTGCGCGAGGCGGGGGTCTATTCCGAAATCGCGCCCTTCACCATGGCGGAAGAGGCGTTCAAACGCATGCGTCCCAAGGGCGTGATCCTGTCGGGCAGCCCCGCCAGCGTCCCCGACGAAAACAGCCCGCGCGCGCCGCAGATGCTGTTCGAGGCGGGCGTGCCGATTCTGGGCATCTGCTATGGCCAGCAGGTCATGACGCATCAGCTGGGCGGAGAAGTCCGTCCCGGGCACGAGACGGGTGAGGGCGGCGAGTTCGGCCGTGCGTTCCTGACCGTGACCGAGAAATGCGCCCTGTTCGACGGGCTGTGGCAGAACGAAGAGCGCCATCAGGTCTGGATGAGCCACGGCGACAAGGTCACGAAATTCGCGCCGGGGTTCGAGATCGTCGCCACCAGCGACGGCGCGCCCTTCGCGGTGATCGCCGACGAAAAGCGCCGCTTCTATGGCACGCAGTTCCACCCCGAGGTTGTCCACACGCCCGACGGCGGAAAGCTGATCGCTAATTTCGTGCGCCACGTCTGCGGCTGCGCGGGCGACTGGACGATGGCGCAGTTCCGCGACGTCAAGATCGCCGAGATTCGCGAGCAGGTCGGCGATGCCAGGGTGATCTGCGGCCTGTCGGGCGGCGTCGATTCCGCCGTTGCCGCCGTGCTGATCCACGAGGCGATCGGCGACCAGTTGACCTGCGTGTTCGTCGACCACGGACTGATGCGCATGGGCGAGGCGGAGCAGGTCGTCGGCCTGTTCAAGGGTCATTACAACATACCGCTGGTCCACGTGGACGCCTCGACCCTGTTCCTGAAAGGGCTGGAAGGCGTCTCGGACCCCGAAGCCAAGCGTAAGTTCATCGGCAAGACCTTCATCGACGTGTTCGAGGACGAGGCGAAGAAGATCGGCGGCGCCGATTTCCTCGCGCAAGGGACGCTCTATCCCGACGTGATCGAAAGTGTCTCCTTTACCGGCGGCCCGAGCGTTACGATCAAGAGCCATCACAATGTCGGCGGCCTGCCCGAACGCATGGACATGGATCTGGTCGAACCGCTGCGCGAATTGTTCAAGGACGAGGTTCGCGAACTGGGCCGCGAGCTGGGCCTGCCCGATATCTTCGTCGGCCGCCACCCGTTTCCCGGACCGGGCCTTGCCATCCGCATCCCCGGCGAAGTCAACCGTGAAAAGGCCGACATCCTGCGCAAGGCCGACGCGATCTATCTGGAAGAGATCCGCAACGCCGGCCTCTATGATGCGATCTGGCAGGCCTTTGCGGTGCTGCTGCCGGTCAAGACCGTGGGCGTAATGGGTGACGGGCGGACCTATGATTTCGTGTGCGCCCTGCGCGCCGTGACCAGCACCGACGGCATGACCGCGGATGTCTATCCCTTCGACAGCCATTTCCTGTCGCAATGCGCCACGCGCATCGTGAACGAGGTGAAGGGCATCAACCGCGTCGTCTATGACTATACGTCGAAGCCGCCGGGCACGATTGAATGGGAATGATGGGTCGGGCGGCTGGTAGGCTGGAGTGCATCTAGCGGGCGCGTAAACCATTTCCCTCGAAAACCGGAACAGGCTATCCTGCGGTCCGTTCGTTTATTGAACGGGCAGGGCATACAGGCCGCCCGCACAACAGGTCGTCATGAATTGACGCCCACGAATGGGAGTGTCCGGTGAACGCCATGAACAACGATCTCATAAGCGGGGAACCCGCGAACAGGGACCTGAGTCTGTCGCTGCAGGCCTTTTGGCTTGAGTGGTGGATGATGCCGATCACGCTGACCGCGCAGATGATGGGTTTTGGCCGCACCGAACTGGCGGACGAGCCCGAGATCGACCGCGACTGCGAGGATTGCCAGCTTCCGGTGCCCAATTCGCACCAGAAGGACATGGACCACGATCTTTTCGCCTGATCCAGACGCCGATTTATACGCATAAGCGCGCCCGACGCTGGACGCGGCGCGCAACAACGCCTATCTTGCCGCTCGCATGAAACGGCTCCTCGCCCTCTTTGCCCTGGTGCTCGGCATGACCTATCTGGTCGCGCCCGCCCACGCGCGCATGACGGTCAGCGCCGAATGCAGCGAATCGGCCGGACAGCACAATGCCCCGGCCGCCCGTTCGGACCACCAGGACAAGTCGGTCGCGACCAAGCTGCGTCAAAGGCGCGCACGCGAACTGGGTGCCCCGCAGACGCGGACCATCCGCATGGTCCTGATGCCCACCGTCATGCTGGTGGACCGCCCGCTGGAATAGCGGACGCTTTCTGGCCGCCGGCACGATGCCGCGCGGCCTTATTCGTATCTGCCGGCGCGCCATGCGCCGGATCGCCATGCCCGTCAGCCGGGCAGCCTTATCCCAGAACCGCATTTACAGAAGGGAACGCCCATGCTCGGCGGCCTTGCCAAGTCCATTTTCGGGTCGTCCAACGACCGTTACGTCAAGTCGATCGAGAAGATCGTCGCCCGCATCAACGCGCTGGAGCCCGAGTATGAGGCTTTGTCGGACGAGCAGTTGCAGGGCGCGACGGCCACGTTCCGCCAGCGGCTGGAGGAGGGCGAGACGCTCGACGACATCCTGCCGCAGGCCTTCGCCGTGGTGCGCGAGGCTTCGAAGCGCGTGTTCGGCATGCGTCATTTCGATGTGCAGATGGTCGGCGGCATCGTGCTCCACCGCGGTGAGATCGCCGAAATGCGCACGGGCGAGGGCAAGACGCTGGTCGCGACGCTGGCCGTCTATCTCAATGCGCTGGAAGGCAAGGGCGTGCATGTCGTCACCGTGAACGACTATCTCGCCCGCCGCGACGCCGAGACGATGGGCAGGCTCTACAATTTCCTGGGCCTGACCGTGGGCGTGATCGTGCCGAACCTGCACGAAACCCAGCGGCGCGAGGCGTATAATTGCGACATCACCTACTCGACCAATAACGAGCTGGGCTTCGACTATCTGCGCGACAACATGAAGCATTCGCGCGAGCAGCAGGTGCACCGCCCGTTCAACTACGCCATCGTCGACGAGGTGGACTCGATCCTGATCGACGAGGCGCGGACCCCGCTGATCATCTCTGGCCCGACCGAGGACAAGTCCGAGCTGTATGTCGCCATCGACGCCATCGTGAAGACGATGGACGACGACGATTACGAGAAGGACGAGAAGACCAAGAACATCGGCTGGACCGAGGACGGGATCGAGAAGGTCGAGCAGAAGCTGATCGAGGCGGGCCTGCTGGAAACCGACAATCTCTACGATTTCGAGAATACGCAGGTCGTTCACCACCTCGACCAGGCGCTGCGCGCGAACATGATGTTCAAGCGCGATACCGACTATATCGTGAAGGACGACAAGGTCGTCATCATCGACGAGTTCACGGGCCGCATGATGGACGGCCGCCGCTGGTCAAACGGCCTGCACCAAGCGGTCGAAGCCAAGGAGGGCGTGAAGATCGAGCCCGAGAACCAGACCATGGCCTCGATCACCTTCCAGAACTATTTCCGCATGTATCCCAAGCTGGCGGGCATGACCGGCACCGCCGCGACCGAGGCGGCGGAATTCTTCGACATCTACAAGCTGAACGTGGTCGAGATCCCGACCAATGTGCCGATCCAGCGGATCGACGAGGACGACCAGTTCTACAAGTCGACGCTGGAAAAATTCGCCGCCATCGCCAAGGCGATCAAGGAGAAGAACGAGATCGGCCAGCCGGTTCTGGTCGGCACGGTCTCGATCGAGAAATCTGAACTGCTGTCGAACTTCCTGACCAAGGAAGGCGTGAAGCACTCGGTCCTCAATGCCCGCATGCATGAGCAGGAAGCGCATATCGTCGCGCAGGCCGGCCGTATCGGTGCGGTGACCATCGCGACCAATATGGCGGGCCGCGGCACCGACATCCAGCTGGGTGGCAATCTCGATTTCCGGCTTGAGGATGAGGTTCGCGACATGCCCGAAGGGCCGGAACGCGACGCTGCCGTCGAGCGGATCAGGGCCGAGATTGCCGCCGAGCGCCAGCGCGTGCTGGAAGCGGGCGGCCTGTTCGTGCTGGGCACCGAACGGCACGAATCGCGCCGCATCGACAATCAGCTGCGCGGCCGTTCGGGCCGTCAGGGCGATCCCGGCCTGTCGCGCTTCTACCTGTGTCTCGAAGACGATCTGCTGCGCATCTTCGGCCCCGACACGCTGTTCTCCAAGATGATGAACGCGAACCTGCAGGACGGCGAGGCCATCGGTAGCAAGTGGCTGTCCAAGGCGATCGAGACCGCGCAGAAGAAGGTCGAGGCGCGCAATTACGACATCCGCAAACAGGTCGTCGAATACGACAACGTGATGAACGACCAGCGCAAGGTGATCTACGAGCAGCGCGCCGAGATCATGGACAGCGCGACGGTGGACGATGTCGTGCTGGAAATGCGCACCGACACGGTCAATTCGATGGTGGGCGAGGCCTGCCCTCCCGGATCCTATCCGGAGCAGTGGAACGTCGAAGGCTTGAAAGAGCGCTTCGCCGACGTCATCGGCGAGGATGCGCCGATCGACAGCTGGCTGGAAGAGGACGGCATCGATCCGCAGGACATCGAACAGCGCCTTGCCGCGCAGGCCGATGCCAAGATGGATTCCAAACTGGCCAGCGTCGATCCGTCGATCTGGCGTCAGGTCGAGAAATCGGTCCTGCTCGACCGGCTCGACCACCACTGGAAGGAGCATCTCGCCACGCTCGACGCATTGCGGCAGGTGGTGGGGCTGCGCGCCTATGCGCAAAAGCAGCCGATCAACGAATACAAGCAGGAAGCCTTCGCCCTGTTCGAGCGTATGCTTGAGGAGATCCGCGAGGACGTCACCCGCATCCTGATGACGACAAACCTGCGCATGGCCGCGCCGGAGCCTGCGCCGCTGCCCGAATTGCCTGAATTCCTCACCAATCCGAACATGGGCCAGAACCCGGCCATGCAGCAGGGCAATCCGGCAGGGCTCATGACGGGCCATGTCGATCCGCTGACCGGTCTCGACAACAGCAATGACGGCGACGGTTCGCGCGGGCGCGAGGCCATGTTCGGAGCGCTGGCGGGTTCGACCTTCGCACAGGTCGGCCCGGGCGGATCGGAACGCGACAATCCGTACGAGGGCATGGACATCAACCGCAATTCGCCGTGCCCCTGCGGTTCGGGCAACAAGTACAAGCATTGCCACGGCGCGATCAGCTGATCGCCGGTATCACGGCACCGCCCTCCGGACGAAATTGACGCTTCCGGAGGGCGGCGATCGTTCATTGTTACGATCGCCGTGAAAGCGTCACGAATGCGTCACATCCTTGCGCCAACCCGTCCCCGCAACAGTGGGGCCGCCGCATCGTGGACATCGTTTACATCTACCTTACCGACCCATACGCCGAGGCGATGGAACCGTTCGCGCATGACGACATGCATTTCCATTTCGCAAGACTGGATGCCAGCGGGCCGAGGCGGCTGCTCGACGGTCCGCTATGGGCTTTCGTCGACTGGGTGATGGACGATCTGTCCGGCCTCGAAATGTGCCGCCGCCTCCGCGCCGACGAACGGACGCGCGATGCGCATGTCACCATGGTGCTGGAACGCGACGACATCGACGACCGCCGCCGCGCGCTGAGCGCCGGGGCCGATGACTACATGGTGGGGCCGGTGGAGCGCAACGCGGTGCTGGACCGCGTGCTGGCCGTGCAGGCACGCAGCCGCCACCGCCACGCGACGCAGATCCTGCAGGCCGGCGAACTGGCGATCGACCTGATGGCGCTGCAGGCGCGCTGGGGCCAGACGCCGGTCATGCTGCGGCCCAACGAATTCCGCCTGCTGCGATTCTTTGCCGAGAATCCGAATCGCGTCCTGACGCGCCACGATCTGATCGAGGGTCTGGGCAAGCTCGACCCGCCCATCGACGAACGCACGGTGGACGTCTGGATCGGACGCCTGCGCCGCGCGCTCAAGGCGGCGGGCGCGGGCAATCCGCTGCGCACCGTGCGCTCGATCGGCTATGTCCTCGACGTCGGCTAGACGGGGCTAGGGCTGCAGACCATAGCGCGCATAGTCCTGCGCGATCCCCGGCCATGTCCCGGCGATATATTCAATCGTGTCCTCTCCCGCCCGTTCGCCCAGCCGCCGCTGCGCAAAGCCCAGCAAATAGCGGGTCATGAACGACTGCGGCGAACTGGCCAGCGCCGCCTCTGCATCGGCGCGTGCCTTCTCCGGCTCGCCCATGGTCAGCCACGCAAGCGCCCGGCTGTCCAGCGCGGCCACGGGGCTGCCCGCCTGCTGGACCGCCTTGTCGCAGATGTCGATCATGTTGTCCCGCCCGACATCGAAGCGCGCCCGGTACCAGCAGGCGTTGTTCACCAGATAGCCCTTGCCGGGCTGGTCATCCATCAGCGTGTCGACCAGCGCCAACCCTTCCTCGGCCCGTCCGGCATAGGCCAGAACCTCTGCCTTCGTGTCGACGAAGCCCTCGTGATCTTCGCCATGGTCGTCATATTCGTCGAGCAGGGCAAGCGCCTCCGACGTTTGCCCCATGCGGCCCAGCTGCGCGGCCATCGTGCGCGCATTGGCGCCGTTAGGATCGAACTCGAACGCCGTGGTGAAATCGGCCAGCGCCTGTTCGTCGCGGCCGAAATTCCTGTTGAGATAGCCGCGATAGCGATAGTTGTCGGCGTTCGGGTCGAGCGCGATCGCTTCGTCCATATCCGCCAGCGCGCCGGTCAGATTGCCGGTCTGCTGACGAAAGCCTGCCCGATTGAGGAAACTGCCGGCCTCTTCCGGGTCGCGTGCGATGGCCTTGGCATAGGCGTCCTCATACGGTTCAAGGCGCTTGCGCAGATCGGCGCGCGCATATTCCCATGCGCGCGAGGCATCGACGGGGGCCAGCAGGAACGGCACCCCGCTGCTGGCGCGCGCGGCCTGGGTGCGGGCTTCGCTGATGCCCGACGGGGGCAACTCGCCGCCGCGGCTCTCCAGCGTCTCGCGCGCGATCAGCTTTCCGTCCGCCAGCTCGACATGGCGCACGATGCGTTCCCCGGCGAAAGACACGTCCAGATCGGGCCGACCGCGCAGCGCGAAACCCTCGCCCTTTTCGGGCAGCAATATGGTGATCTCGCTTTTCGCAAGACCGGGATAGCCGAGTTCGACCGGAATATCGCGCCATGCGGCCCGTGCGCGATCGGTCGAAAATTCGTAACCGGCGCCCGGAAGCATGTCGAGGTTCTGCCGCATCCGGGCCCCTTCGTCCTGCCACGGCGTGGTCATCAGACCGGTCACGGTGAACTGGACGACCGCGTCCTCCTCGATGACCTCGACATCGCCATCGACCAAAGATAGCGCCCCCAGCTGCGTGCTGGCCGCGAGCGCCTCCAGCATCTGCTCGCGCTGCTCGTCGCTCATCTGGCCGATCGAAGCGGACAGATTGCTGGCAGAGGCACCCGACAGGCGCGTCACCACCGTGGCCAGCGCGGGTATGTCGACGCCGCCCCGCTGGTCCAGCGTGATCCGGATATCCATATCGGCGAATTCGGGCACGCGCGGTTCGATGGAGGTCAGGCCTGCGCCCCCGGCACGGATCGGCAGGCCGTAACGGATCGCGGGCGTATTCGCGATATTGGCGCGCCGCGTCCCGGTCATAGTGCCGTCCAGCCAATAGGGCGTGCCGCCGATATCGGCGCGGACGATGACATGGTCGAACGCACCGGGGATCGGAACCATATCGGGCACGGCATCGCTGAACTGCGTGTTCACGAGGACCGGTTCGGCCTCAATCCCCAGCTCGTCCAGCAGCGCGAGCAGCAGCATCGACTTGGCCTTGCAGTCGCCAAAGCGCAGTTCCCATGTGCGGGCGGGCGCCTGCGGGACATAGTTGCCGCCCGACATGCCGTTCATCAGATAGCTGATGCGTTCCTGCACCAATCGCGTTGCCATGACGGCGCGTTCCAGCGGATCGCTGCTGGCCGCCTTTATCCGCGCGACTTCGGCGGCAAGCGGGCTGCCGGGCGCGATCGTTTCTTCGGTCTTGTACAATGGCGCGAACACCGAAGAGACTTCCTCCCAGTCTCCGAACGTGCCCGCCTGCAGCACCTGCGGACGCGTAAAGCGGCTGGGCGCGTCGCTGGGCATTTCGTCGCGTTCGGGCAGGGGGAGGGCGATGCTGACCTGGCGATAGCCGCCGCGGATTTCTTCCTGCGGCTGCGCGATGCCGGGACCCGCCTTCCACACCAGCGTCTCGTCCTTGGGCCAGGACACGATGTTGCGGGCAAAGCCAGCCTCGAACGGTTTGGCGAACAGAAGCGAGTTCAATTGCGCGCCGCCCGCCAGCGTCTCGTCGTGCACGGTCTGGCTGAACGCGATCTGCAGCACGTCGCCCGTACGCAGTCCCGGTATGGGCATGGTCGCGGTGAGCATCCCGTCGAGCGTCCGGCGCTCAAGCTGCGTCTCGCGGCGCAGCACGGTATATCGCTCGCCCGCGGCCAGCACGTCGATGGTGTCGTCCCCGCGCAGGATCCGCACCGCATGGATCGTCAGATCGCCCTTTTCTGGCATCCATGTGGCGGTGCTGGTGCCGCCTTGCGTCAGCGCCTCGGCACTGTCGAGCTTGATCGCGCGGTCGACGTAGATCGTGACCGTGCCATCCTCGATCCGTTGCTGCACGTCGATGCGGGCGATCGGCAGTTTGGCCGCGGTGTCGATGGGGGCTGCGCCCTCGATATCGATCCAGTCGGGCGCGGGGCCGTAAAGCACCTCCTCACCGGCAAGCGCGGGCGTCGCCGCAAGCATGACAGGTGCAAGCAGCATGAGCGCAGTGACATAACGCATTCGGAACAAACCCCCTTTTTCGATCCCCGCACCGATGTGCCAAGGGAAACGGCCGAAGGCAAAAGATTCCGTCAAATCGGTGCCAAAGCACGGTCGCCATGTATCAGCCTGACGCATTTTCAGGCGGCGAACCCATAAAAAAGAGCCCGGTCTCCATAGCGGAGACCGGGCCCGTCAGGCGCAGAAAAGTGGGTTGGTCAGAATTCCATCGATGCACCGATCGAGAACGAGGCGCCGCGCTTGTAGCTGTTCACGTCCAGCCGGTTGGTGCCATTGTCCTGATATTCCAGATGCGAGCGCGCGAAGATGTTGCGGGCCTGGAAGTTCAGCTCGACATTCTGGCCGAGGAACGAGGCTTCGCTTCGCGCCACGAAATCGACGGTCAGGCCCGGATCCTCGACGATCGGGGGCTGCTGCGGGCTGTAGCTGATCACGCGGTCGCTGGCATAGTTGAGCAGAACCGTGAACTGCTGGAGCACGTCCATGTCTTCGAAGCCCAGCTGAAGGTTGGCGACATGCTCGGACTGACCGGTCATCGCATCGCCTTCGTCGAAGAAGCTGCCGATGATCACCGGCGCGCCGGTGAAGGGCGCGGTGGTCGTCTCGTCGAAGCCGCCCAGTTCGGATTTCGAATAGGTGTAGTTCGCGATCAGGACCAGCTGCTTGGTATCGAACCAGCCGCCCAGATCGTACAGTTCATAATTGTACAGCGCCTCGACTTCCGCGCCGTACAGCTTTGCCTCGGGCACGTTGATAAAGCTGTATTCGCGCCCGCCGCCCGAGGTGATGGTCGCCACCGTCTCGATCGGCTTGTCGATTTCCTTGTAGAAGCCCGCGACGCTCAGCCGGCTGCCGCCGCCGATGTAATATTCGGCGCGTGCCTCGGCGTTCAGCAGTTCGCTGTCCGTCAGGAACGGGTTGCCGCGGAACTGGCGGTTGGTCTCGGGGTCGTAATAGGACTGCTCGATCAGCTCGCGGAACTGCGGGCGGCCAAGTGTCTTGGATGCCGACAGGCGCAGCTGAAGATCGTCGGTCGCCTCGAACGTGATCGTCGCGGCGGGGAGGAAATAGTCCTCCTCGATATTGGTCACCGCAAGGGTCGGATCGATGTCGTTGAAGACAGGCGCCAGCGATACGTTCTGCTTGCCTTCTTCATAGCGCACGCCGACATCCACCGTCAGCGTGTCGAGCGGAAGCCAGCGGATCTGGCCGTAACCGGCGTGAACCCGCAGCGCCGCGTCGAACGCGGGGTTCTGCGAAGCCTCGACCAGCCCGACATTGAAACCGGCCAGCGTCGCGCCGTTCACGATATCCCCCGGACGGCGCAGGCCGACCAGCGTCAGCACGTCGTTCGTCAGGCCAAGCCCGACATTCTCGGGATCCACGCTCATCTGAAGGCGGAAGTCGCGGCGTTCCGAATAGCGGTCGGTGTCCGAATAGGCATAGCCGATCGTCGAAACGAGGTTGGGCGTGATCTCGTAGCTGGCATCGATGCCGCCGAACCAGAGCTCTTCCTGCAGATCCTCGAATACCGAGCTGATCGGGTCGACGTTCTGGATCTGGTTGCCCGTCACGTTGGCAACGTAATAATTGCCGGTCGGCGTATCGAGATTGGTGCGCACGTAATTGAACGTCAGATTATACGGCGCCTCGCGATCGGTGCGGGCATAGCCGCCGCGCAGGTCGAGCGAGAGCGGGCCGAATTCGAACTCGCCCACCACCTGGCTGTCGATCAGCTGGCGTTCGTACCAGGCCGTGTTCTGGGTGACGACGTCGAAGTTGTCCTCGAACTGATAGGTGTTCGCGAGGCTCGCCTGCTTGCGCGTGTCGCGAATGTACAGGTTGGTCCAGCGAATGGTGTGCTCGCCGAAATCGAGGCCGAAGGCGACGAGCGAATTGAACAGCATGCGCTGATCGGTGATGAAGTTTTCCGTATCGTCGCGCAGCTGCAGGTCGGTCGTACCGCTCTGCGAGGTGACGAGCCGGTTGCGCCAGCTGTTCTTGAGGCCGGCGGTCGCGATCACGCCCAGCACCGCATCGGAACCGACGTCGAACGATGTGCCCGCCGTGACCGATCCCGACCAGTTCGGCGGCAGATTGCCGTCCTTCTGTACGGTGGCGAGATTGGTCGGCCAGATCTGCGCCGCGATCCCTTCCTGCACGGCGATGTCCGAATCCTCGATCCGCTCGCCGGTCTGGTAGAAAGCCTCCAGGTTGGACGGCGTGTCCCGGTTGCCGTTGTCGAAACCGGTCCAGTCGATGTCCGAACCGAAATAGGTCAGCCCGTCGCGGCCCGTCGTGCGGGTATCGCCGCCGCCGCTGACCGAGATGGTGAAGAAGCTCTCGTCCGGAACGGCGCGGGTGGTCAGGTTGATGACGCCGCCGCCGAATTCGCCGGGGAAGTTGGGCGAATAGGTCTTTTGCACCAGCGAGGATGCGATGACGCTGGTCGGGAAGATGTCGAGCGGCACCACGCGGCTCAGCGGTTCGGGGCTGGGCAGCGGCAGGCCGTTCAGCATGGCAAGCGAATAGCGATCGCCAAGGCCGCGGACATAGACGCGTCCGTCGCCGACGATCGACAGGCCGGTGACGCGGTTCAGCGCGCCCGCGATGTCGCCTTCGCCGGTGCGGGCGATCTGCTCTGCGGACAGGACGCTGACGACCTGCGTCGACGAACGGGTGACGTCGCGCACGCGGCGGCCGGTGACGATGATGTCGCCGCCGGGAACCGAGATGTCGGTGTCCTGATATTCCTCTTCGGTCGCCGTATCGCTGTCGGGCAGCACTTCGGCACCGGGGCCAAGCGCGTCCTCGGCCTGCTGGATCTCGGCCGATTCCGTGCTGGGGTCATCGCCCGGGGGTACGCCGATAACATCCTGCGCAAAACCGGTGGCGGGAAAGGAAAGCGCGGTGGAAAGCAGGAGTACGCCTGCAAGGCGCTTGCCGGTCGACATGGCTATGAAACCCCCTCAATGGATCAGTCGGGTCAGGCCCATCCAAGGACCTGTCAAAAGCAAATACGAAAAGGGGGAGGGCGGACCCGGCGCTGGTCCGGATCGCACCCTCCCCGATTACGCGATCAGGAGTAGACCGGCAGCTCGGTGCAGAGGCCGGTGTTGTTCCCGAAGGTCAGGGTGGCGCTGTCGCAGGTCCAGCCCTCGTACCACGTGTCGGTTTCGTCCGCGACGGCACCGATATAGTCGGTGGCATCGAAGAAGCTCGACAGAGCGGTCGGGTCATAGGCGGCCACGCCCGCTTCGCCGGTGCCGTTGATGAAGCCGCCGGTCAGCGTGATGGTGAACGACGAGTCCGTGTCGTCACCGCCGTCGAAGGCCGCCGCGACCTCGGCGTCGGTCACGCCCGACGAACCGCGGAACGGCTGGGTGGTGCCGCAATTGGCGACGACCGAAGCGAACAGCGGGTCCTGGGCCAGCGTCACGGTCTCGTCCAGACGGACGCAGGTGCGGTCGCCGTCGATGTCCATGACCGAGTTGACGAGGCTGAACTGCGCACCGCCGCGAAGGCGCAGGGCCTGTGCGCTGCCGCTGCTGCGCGACAGGAAGGTCGCGTTCGCAATCCGCAGGTTGGTGCGCGGCAGGGCGCCGGTCGAGTAGTCCTCATCGGGCGAGTCCAGCTCGACGATGTTGTCGCCGGTGCCGGCGCGCTGGGCGACGATCACATATTGCAGGTTCGCCTGGGCGCCCGTGTCGACGTCGATCGAATCGTCCGAAGCGCCGACCACGATCATGTGGCTCATATTCACGCGGCCGCCGAAGAACTCGGTACCGTCGTCCGAGCTGTTGAAGCTCATCCAGTGGTCGATGGTCGTGCCCGAACCGATGCCGCCGGTGGTCAGCGACTGCAGTTCCGAACCGCCTTCCAGCGTGAAGCCCGAGTAGCGGATCTGGAAATACTGCATGGTGCCCGAGCTGTCGTCCGGGGTGTTGCCGCCGAAAAGCGTGGTCACGGCCGCACCTTCCAGAAGCTGCTCGCACTCGGCCTGGTTGGCCTTGTTCGGAACGCCGTCGCGGCAGTCCGAAACCGGCGCGCGGCCCAGCAGGACGACGCCGCCCCACTGTGCGTCGGAATTCTCGCCCGCGGTGCTCTGCACGTTGTCGCGGCTGGTGAAAATGATCGGACGCTCGGGCTCACCCACGGCGTCGATCTGGTTGCCGCGGTTGACGACCAGGTACGAACGGCCGGTTGCGCCAAACAGGATCACGCCGGGTTCGATCGACAGAGTCACGTCGCTGTCGCTGGCCGAAGCGACCGGACCGCCGTCGGTGCCGACATCGACGCGGCCGTTGATGGCGTAGAGCAGGCCCTCGATATAGGGCAGCGTGTCGCTGGCATCGAACTGCGCGGGCAGGGTGCAGACGCGGTATTCGCCGCTGTCGCCCTCGATCGTGCCCGAATTGGTCAGGCCGCCGGTCGACGCGATGGTGGGGCAGCCATTGGCCGGCGTCACCGTTGGAGTTGGCGTCGGAGTAGGCGTCGGCGTAGGCGACGGCGCGGGTGCAGGATTTTCGATGATGATGTCACCGCCCGTTCCGGGAGAGACGATCTGGTCGCCGCCGCAGCCGGCAAGAGCCAGCATGCTGCAGCCAAGAATAAGCGAGCGGTGAATATTGGTCACGGCAATTGGTCCCCTTGGTACCGAGAATCGAATAGCGTGCGATTTCGGATCGCTCGGCTCCGCTAGACCCCGCTTGTGACAGTTTCTTTGCAAGGACGTGATCATCCGACTGACATTCGTGTTCAATCCCGCACAATTCCGCCATTCCGCAACTGCAAAAAGATTTTCCGACGATTGCCGCGGCTCTAATGTTTCAGAAAAATGACAATGTTACAGAATTGTTGCAGTAGGGAGCGATACGGCGCATATTTGTCTCAACTTACGGATAAGGAGAGATGGATATGGCAATCGCTACGCTGTTCGCAGGCCTGCTCGCCGCAGGGGCGGCGCTGGCTCCGCAGGCGGATCTTACGGCCGCGAACACCGCCGAACCCGTTGGCGCAAGCGAAGAAATCGAAGTGGCGGCCGTGATGGACAGCGGCGATCCGGTGCAGCTTCTCAATCGCGGCGTCGACTTTGCCCGTCAGGGCGAAACCGAACGCGCCCGCGCCATGTTCACGCGCGTCGCCGACAACCGGATGCGCTACCAGATGGAAACCGCGCAGGGCGAATGGGCGGACTCGCGCAATCTGGCGCGCAAGGCTCTCGGCATGCTCGACCGCGGCGAATTCGTCCCTTCGCGCGTCGCCAAGGCCGACTGACCCGGAACCTTCCGGCAGCCACATTCGAATAATCGGCGGATCGGTCATTCCTGATGGCCGGTCCGCTCTTTATTATTGGCCGTGCGGGAGGCCGCACCCTTCCACTCCCGCCTTGTCACGCGCGGCGCTTGGGCGCATGATCGCTCCGCGAGCGCCGTTCTTGCGGCGCAACCTGTCGATCCAAAGCGCCTGCAGTCGAGATGACGGTACAAACTCTGTCAGAAAACTGTAACACGGTCGTAACACCGGTTCCCCATCGCGCGCCCACCCCATTTTACCTTTCATGGCGAGCGTGATGAACGAGATGTCGAGATCGGAAGCTGCAAGCCCGGAGGCGCTCGCGCCGCAGGATCTCTATTACAATCGCGAACTCAGCTGGCTGGCCTTCAACCGGCGCGTCTTGGCCGAGGCCTCGCGCCCCGAATATCCGCTGCTGGAACGGGTGCGCTTCCTCTCGATCTCGGGCAGCAATCTCGACGAATTCATGATGATCCGCGTCGCGGGCCTTGCAGGGCAAGTGCGGCGCGGCATTTCGAAGCTGTCGATCGACGGGCGCACACCCTCGCAGCAGCTAGCCGCCATTCGCGAAGCGACCGAGGCGCTGGAAGTGGCGCAGCAGGATGTCTGGCGCGACCTGCGCGAGCTTTTGGTGAAGGAGCGGATCCACGTCGCGGACGAGGGGCGCATCGATACCGCGGCGCGCAACTGGCTGAAGGATTATTTTCTCGACCATTTGCTGCCGGTGTTGACGCCGCAGGCGATCGATCCGGCCCATCCATTCCCCTTCGTCGCCAATCAGGGTCTAGGCGTCCTGTTTCACCTGACGCGCATTTCCGACGGCGAGCAGGTGGTCGAGATGATCCTCATCCCCTCGGCGCTGCCGCGTTTCGTGCGCGTGCCGGGGGAGGACGCGACCTATATCTCGATAGAGCGGCTGATCTGCCGGTTCGGCGAATTGCTGTTCCCCGGCTTCCGGATCGAGGGCGACGGCGCGTTCCGCGTGCTGCGCGATTCGGATATCGAGCTTGAGGAAGAGGCCGAGGATCTCGTCCGCTATTTCCGCACCGCGATCCAGCGCCGCCGTCGCGGCAGGGTCATCCAGCTTGAGATCGAGGAGGATTTCGATCCCGTTGCCGAGCAATTGCTGCGCGAGCAACTGGGCCTGTCCGATGCGCAGGTCATCAAGACCAACGGGCTGATCGGGGTCGAAGGGCTCGCCGACATCGTCGACGAAGACCGCCCCGACCTGAAGTTCGAGCCCTATTCGCCGCGCTATCCCGAACGCATCATGGAGCATGACGGGGACTGCTTCGCCGCCATCGGCGAAAAGGACATCGTCATCCACCACCCTTACGAGAGTTTCGAGGTGGTGGTCGATTTCGTCCGGCAGGCCGCCAGCGATCCCGACGTGGTGGCGATCAAGCAGACGCTTTACCGTGCAGGCAAGCAGTCGGCGATCATCAACGCGCTGATCGCGGCGGCAGAGGCGGGCAAGTCGGTCACCGCCGTGGTCGAGCTCAAGGCCCGTTTCGACGAGGAGCAGAACCTGCTGTGGGCCAATCAGCTGGAACGCGCGGGCGTGCAGGTGATCTATGGCTTCGTCGACTGGAAGACCCACGCCAAGGTGTCGATGGTCGTGCGGCGCGAGGGCAATCGCTATCGCACTTACTGCCACTTCGGCACCGGCAATTATCATCCGGTGACGACGCGCATTTACACCGACCTGTCCTTCTTTACCGCCGATCCGCGTTTCGGGCGCGACGCGGCCAAGCTGTTCAATTTCGTCACCGGCTATGTCGAACCGCACGATATGGAACAGCTGGTCGTCTCGCCCATCGACATGCGCGACGAACTCTACCGCAATATCGACCGCGAGATTGCGAACCAGCAAGCCGGGCGACCGGCGGCCATCTGGGCCAAGCTGAATTCGCTGACCGACAAGGGCGTGATCGACAAGCTGTACGAGGCGGGGCAGGCGGGCGTGCAGATCAGCCTTGTGGTGCGCGGGATCTGCTGCCTGAAAACCGGGATCCCCGGCATTTCCGACACGATCGAGGTCAAGTCGATCATCGGCCGGTTCCTCGAACACAGCCGCATCTGGGCCTTTGCCAACGGCTATCGCCTGCCCAGTCCGCGGGCCCGCGTGTTCATCACCAGCGCCGACGCGATGAGCCGCAATCTCGACCGCCGGGTCGAGGCGATGGTCCCGATCCGCAATCGCACCGTTCACGACCAGATCCTGCAGCAGGTGCTGCTGGCCAACCTGCTCGACACCGAACAAAGCTGGATATTGCAGACCGATGGCAGCTATACCCGCGCCGACTCCTCGGACAGGCCATTCAACCTGCATAATTATTTCATGACCAACCCCTCGCTTTCGGGACGCGGCCAGGCCCTTGTCGAGGATGCCGTGCCCCGCCTCGCCTTGCGCAAGGGCGCGCAGGTCTGACAAGATAGAGAAAATGACCTCTCAGAATATTCGAAGAAAGCGCGACGCGTCCCGCAGCAATGGCGGGTTTACCTGCGCCGTGATCGATATCGGTTCCAACACCGTCCGCATGGTCGTCTATGGCGGCTCGCCGCGCGCGCCGACCGTGCTGATGAACGAAAAGGTCACGGCGCGGCTTGGCCGCGACCTTGCCGATACGGGCCGGATGCCGGACGAGGCGATCGAACTTGCGCTTGGCGGCTTGGCCCGCTTTGCGCTGATCTTGTCGGATCTTGAGATCGACGACGTCCAGACGGTCGCCACCGCCGCCGTGCGAGAGGCGGAGAACGGGGCTGAATTCCTTGCAAAGGTCGAGGATCTGGGGCTGCACCCCCGCCTGATTTCGGGCGAGGAGGAAGCGCAGGTCAGTGCGATGGGCGTCATCGGGGCTTTTCCGGGGCGCGAAGGCGTGGTCGCCGATCTGGGCGGCGGCAGCCTCGAACTCGTGGCGATCCGCGACGGGGAGCCGCAGGGCGGGGTCAGCATGCCGCTGGGCACGCTGCGTCTCGCGTCCTTGCTGGAACAGGGCGAAGACCGCGTCGACGAGGTGATCGAACAGGCGCTGCGCGACGCGGGTTGGGACCATTCCATAACCGGCCCGCTGTTCATGGTGGGCGGCACCTGGCGCTCGATGGCGCTCTATTCGATGCATCGCCAGTCGCATCCGCTGTCCGACCCGCATGGCCTGTCGATCAATTCGGCCGATGCCGCCAAGCTGGCGAAGCGGATTGCGCGGGCCGACGTGGGCGACCTGAAGGCGGTGCCGCGCGTGTCATCGATGCGCGCATCCATCCTGCCGGGAGCGGCGGTGCTGCTGGGTGCCCTGCTGACGCGGCTGCAACCCGAAGGGCTCGTCTTTTCGTCATGGGGCCTGCGCGAAGGGCTGTTGCATTCGCGGCTGAGCAAGGCTGAGCGTGCACAGGACCCCTTGCTGGCGGGCATCGGCTATTTCGCGGCGCAGATCGGCGCATCGCCTGCCGTTTCCGCCCGGATCGCAGGCTGGACCGTCGCGGCCCTGCCGACGGAGCGGCACGGAACCGAACGGCTTCGGCTGGCGGCCACGATGCTCTCACTCGCATCCATGCAGGTCGAGCCCAATCTTCGCACGACGCAGGCGGTCGAATGGGCGCTCTACAAGCGCTGGCTGGATCTGACCGATAGTGAGCGGGGCATGCTGGCCGCCGCCGTCCTCGCCAATAGCGGACAGACCGACTTGCCCGAATCCATTGCCGCGCTCGCCCCCGCGGATCGCCTGCACGAGGCGGCGGGATGGGGACTGGCGACGCGGCTGTGCCGCCGGCTGGGCGGGCAATCGCGCAAATCGCTCAACGTCAGCCTGCTGGCAGTCGAGGATGGCGATCTGAAACTCTATCTGCGCAGCAGCCATGCCGCCTTGTACGGCTCGCCCCCGCGCAAGGACATAAAGCTTCTGGCTGAGCATCTGGGCCTGACCCCCGCGGTCGAAATCCTGTCAAAGGAAGATTTCGCCGCGAAGCGCGACGAGATTGCCGACCGCAAGTGGAGCGACGCGATAGCCGCCAAATAGAAAAACGCCCCTGCCTTGCGGCGGGGGCGTTTCCTTTGGCTTGCGGCAAAACTGTGTGAAGGTCAGATGTCGTTGCCGAGCTTGCCTTCGACTTCACCCTTCAGTTGCTGAGCATCGCCCTTGGCTTCCTGCTCGCGGCCTTCCTGACGGGTCTGCGGATTGCCGCTTTCCTGCTTGGCCTTGCCGATGGCTTCATTGGTGTTGCCTTTGATCTTTTCGGTGAGCTCACCCATGGTGGTCTCCTTTCCATTATCTGGCCCGGTCATTCGGGCTTTGATATGGAAACGGGTGGCCAAGCCGTACGATCCAGGCTTGCACTCGTCCTGCCGCGCTAAAGGCGCGTCTGGGCGCGAAGCCACAAAAAAGCCACAGTTTATGAGGGTTTTACCGTCCAGCGGCGGAGGCCTTGGGCCGCCTGCGTAGTCCGGAAGAAAGTGGCTCCCCGAGTTGGATTCGAACCAACGACCAAGTGATTAACAGTCACCTACTCTACCGCTGAGCTATCGGGGAGCAGCCCCCCAAGCGGTATTGAGGGGGGCAGGGCCGTGCCTATATGAAGGCGCATTGGGTTTGGCAAGCCGCGATTTTCATCTTTTTCCGCAAGACGGCCAGATTGCGGAAAAAACACCCGAAACGCATCCGGCTCAGATCATGAACTGCTCGCCCACGATCCGCTCGTCCAGGCTGTGGCCGCGGTCGAACAGCAGGGTCAGGTCGCACTCATGCGCGATCTTCACATCGATGCTGGCGACGTTGCGGATCTCCTTCTGATCGGCAACGGCAGAGACGGGACGCTTCGACGCATTCAGCGCCTTGATCGAGATGGGCAGGAAATCGGGCAGGATCGCCCCGCGCCAGCGCCGGGGGCGGAACGCGCTGATCGGGGTCAGCGCCAGCAGCCCGCAGGATAGTGGCAGGATCGGGCCATTGGCGGAAAAATTATACGCGGTGGACCCGGCAGGCGTCGCCACCAGCACGCCGTCGCAGGCCAGTTCGGGAATGCGGATCTTGCCGCCCACGCTGATCTGCAATTTGGCGGTCTGGCGCGTTTCCCTCAGCAGAGAGACCTCGTTTATAGCGTGCCCGGTGATCGTCTCGCCGCTTTGCGTGACGGCGGTCATGTCCAGCGGCGAAACGGTCTGCGCGCGCGCCGCCGCGACCCGTTCGGCGATAGGCGCATTCACGCTGGGCAGCTTGTTCATCAGAAAGCCGACCGTGCCCAGGTTCATGCCATAGGCGGGGATGATCCGCTTGGTCTCAAGCATGTGGTGCAGCGTCTGCAGCATGAAGCCGTCGCCGCCCAGCACGACCACGGCGTCGGCTTCCTCCAGCGGCACCCAGTCATGCTCACCGCGCAGGCGCTGGGCCGCCCGCTGCGCCTTGTCGGTGTCAGAGACGGCCAGCGCCAGTCGCCTGTATTCTGCCATTCAGCCCTCTCGTCGCAATTCGGCGCGACCCTATGGGCGGGATGGCGCGAAAGCAATGACCGCCGGGCGTTGCATCAGGCGGGTTCGGTCTTCTTCGCAGGCTTGGCGGCGCGCCGCACGATGCCCGACAGTCCCTTGGTCAGCTGGAACAGGCCGTTGAGCCGCGCCTTCGGATCGTTCCACGGGCGTTCGATCACCAGCTTGTTGTCGGGCCGCAGGCGCGCGGTTCCCTTCAGCCGTTCGACATAGCCGATCAGGCCCATCGGATCGGGGAACTCGTCCTTGTGGAAATGGATCAGCGCGCCGCGCGGGCCGACATCGATCTTGGCGATATTGGCGGCCAGCGCCTGCGCCTTGATCTCGATCAGCTTGACCAGGTTCTCGGTCGGCGAAGGGAGCGGACCGAACCGGTCGATCATCTCGGCCGCGATACCCTCGATCGATTCCTTGTCGTCCGCGTCGTTCAGGCGGCGATAGAGCGCCATGCGCACGGCCAGATCGGGGACGTAATCCTCGGGGATCATGATCGGCGCATCGACGGTAATCTGCGGGCTCAGGCTGCTGCGGTCCTCGACCACGCCCAGATCGCCCGCCTTGGCCGCCAGAATCGCGTCTTCCAGCATCGATTGATAGAGTTCGAAGCCGACCTCGCGGATATGGCCCGACTGCTCGTCGCCCAGCAGATTGCCCGCGCCGCGAATGTCGAGGTCGTGGCTGGCCAGCTGGAAACCGGCGCCCAGCGAATCGAGATCGCCCAGCACCTTCAGCCGCTTTTCCGCGACCTCGGACAATTGCGTGCCCGCATCATGCGTCAGCAGCGCATAGGCGCGCAGCTTCGCCCGGCCGACGCGCCCGCGAAGCTGGTAAAGCTGTGCAAGGCCGAACCGATCGGCGCGGTGGATGATGATCGTATTGGCCGAAGGGATGTCCAGCCCACTCTCGACCACGGTGGTCGACAGCAGCACTTCGTATTTCTTTTCGTAAAAGGCGCTCATGCGCTCTTCCAGCTCGGTCGCGGGCATCTGGCCGTGGGCGGCGACATAGCGCACCTCGGGCACGTTCTCGCGCAGCCATTCCTCGATCTCGCCCATGTCGGAAATGCGCGGCACGACGATGAAGCTCTGCCCGCCGCGGTGATGTTCGCGCAGCAAGGCCTCGCGCACCACCATGTCATCCCATTCCATCACATAGGTGCGCACCGCCAGCCGGTCGACAGGCGGGGTCTGGATGACCGACAGTTCGCGCAGACCCGACATCGCCATCTGCAACGTGCGCGGGATCGGCGTGGCGGTCAGCGTCAGCACGTGGACATTGGCGCGCAGGGCCTTCAGCTTTTCCTTGTGCGTCACGCCAAAGCGCTGTTCCTCGTCCACGATGACGAGGCCGAGGCGCTTGAACTTGACGCTCTTGGACAGGATCGCATGGGTGCCGATGACGATGTCGACGGTGCCGTCTTCCAGCCCGTCGCGCGTCTCGGACGCTTCCTTGGACGGGACCAGGCGCGAGAGGCGGCCGATCTTGATGGGAAAGCCCGCGAAACGCTCGGTGAAATTACTGTAGTGCTGCCGCGCGAGCAGGGTGGTCGGCGCGATCATCACCACCTGCTGCCCCGCCATCGCGGCAAGAAACGCGGCGCGCAGCGCCACCTCGGTCTTGCCGAAGCCGACGTCGCCGCAGACCAGCCGGTCCATCGCGCGGCCATCGGCCAGATCGGTCATCACGTCGCCGATGGCGCGCTCCTGATCGTCGGTCTCGTCCCACGGGAAGCGGTCGACGAAGGCATTGTAGTCGGCTTCCGGCTCGATCACCGGCGCCTTTTGCAGCGCGCGTTTCGCGGCGGTCGCCAGCAGTTCATGCGCGATCTCGCGGATGCGCTCCTTCAGCCGACTCTTGCGCTTCTGCCAGGCCTCGCCGCCCAGCCGGTCTAGCGCGGCATTCTCGTTCTCGCTGCCATAGCGCGACAGCACGTCGAGGTTTTCGACCGGGACATAGAGCTTGTCGCCGCCGTGATATTCCAGCGCGACGCAATCGTGCGGGCTCTTCCCCACAGGGATCGATTCAAGGCCGAGATAGCGCCCGATGCCATGATCCATGTGGACGATCAGATCGCCGGGTGCGAGCGCCTGCAATTCGGCCAGGAACGCATCGGCGTCCTTGCGCCGCTTCTTGCGGCGGACCAGCCGGTCGCCCAGTAGGTCGCGTTCGGTCAGCAGCTCGATCTCGTCGCTGACGAACCCGCTTTCCAGCGGCAGCACCACGGCCACGGGCTTGCCCTTGGCGGCAAGGCCCAGCGCCTCCTGCCAGCTCTTTGCAACGGCGGGCTCCCGCTTGCCCGCTTCGCCCAGCTGCGGCGCGATGCGCCCGCGCGAGCCGGGGGAGTAGCAGGCCAGCACCACGCGCTTTCCGTCCTTTGCCTGCTTTTCCAAATGCTTCGACGCCGCTTCGTAGACATTCTCCGACCGCGACCTTTCAGGCGCGAAGTCGCGGGCCGAGGCAAATCCGAAATCCAGCGAGCGCTCGCTCTCCGGCTCGGCAAAGATAGAGCTGCGATGCACGGGCCAACCGGTCAATGCCGCGCTGAACTCGTCCTCCGCCAGATAGAGCGCATCGGTGGCCAGCGGGCGATAGCTGCCCGCCTTCTGCCCCGCCGCCTGTTGCCGCGCCTGCCGATAGTCGCGGATCTCGGCCAGCCGTTCCTCGCCAGCGCGGATCGCGCCGCCGTCGATGATGACGCAGTCGTCCTTGCCCAGATGGTCGAACAGGGTGGACAGCTTCTCCTCGAACAGCGGAAGCCAGTGCTCCATGCCCGCCAGACGCCGCCCCTCGCTGACCGCCTGATACAGCGGATCGCCGGTGGCATTGGCCCCGAACATTTCGCGGTAGCGGCCCCGGAAACGCTTGATCGTGTCCTCGGTCAGCAGGGCCTCGCTGGCGGGCAGCAACAAATGTTCCTCCGCCACGCCGGTGGTGCGCTGGGTCGTCGGGTCATAGAGCCGCATGCTCTCCAGCTCGTCGCCGAAGAAGTCGAGCCGCAGCCCGGCCTGGATCGTCTCTCCCGCCTCGTTCTTCGTCTTCAGGCCCGACGGCACGATGTCGAAGATCGACCCGCGCACCGCGAATTCGCCCGCATCGATGGCGGTGTCGCTGCGCGCATAGCCCTGCCGCTGCAGCAGGGCAGTCAGGCTCTCGTGCCCGATCTCGATGCCGGGCTTCAGCATGCGAGTCGCCTCGCGAATGCGGAACGGGGTCAGCACACGTTGCAGCAGCGCATTGACCGTCGTGACAAGCAGTTGCGGGCCGTCAGGTTTTCCCTGCAACGCCTGCAGTGCCGCCAGCCGCCGTGCGCTGACCGACAGCGCAGGGCTGGACCGGTCATAGGGCAGGCAGTCCCACGCCGGAAACTCGATCACCTCCAGTTCGGGCGCGAAGAACGGCGCGGCATCGGCGATTGCGATCATCGCCTGCTCGTCCGGCGCGACGAAGACCGCGCGCGCGGCATTTCCCGTGCCGCGGCACGCCCGTGCAAGGTCGGACAGCACGAGCGGCAATGCACCGCGCGCAAGCGAAGACAGCACCAGCGGCTGTTCCGCGGCGATCAGGCGTGAAAGATCGGTCATGTCGGGGCTATCTGGCGACGGAATGGCCGCCCTGCAACCCCCGACCTACTTATGGATATAGATGTAGTCGAGCCGCTGGAGCGCATCCATCATCGGCCCCTCGAACCTCTGGGGAGGGGGCTGGACGCCCAGCGCCCAGGCCATGATGTCGACGTCATCCTCGTCCAGCAGCGCCTCGAACCAGGTGAGTTCCTGTTCGACCCATTCGGCATGGCGCTGGTCGAAATAGCCGCCGATCATGAAATCGGCCTCGCGCGTGCCGCGGTGCCATGCGCGGAACTTTGCCCTGTTCAGCCTGTCCGGGCTGGGGCCGTCCTGTTCGGGTTTCGCAGCGTCGCTCATGTCGGTCGGGTATACCTGTCCGCGATGCGGTGCAAGCGGGGGAATGCGGCGCTATAGCCATCATCATGCGTCCCGAAGTGCTCAATCCCCTGTTCGCCGCCGCCGACAGCCTGAAAGGCGTGGGCGCAAAGCTGGAAAAGCCGCTGGACCGGCTGGGCCTGACGCGGGTCAAGGATTTCGCCTATCATCTGCCCGACCGCTTTATCGAACGGCGACGGGTCGGCGCGCTGGCCGAAGCCGGGATCGGCGAACATATCATCGTGAAGCTGACCGCCGACCAGTACCGGGCCAGCGGATCGGGGCGCGGGCCGTTCCGCGTGATGGCGACGGATGCCGAAGGCGCGCAAATCGCGCTGACCTATTTCGGACGCGCGTCTTTTTCGGCGAAAAAACTGCTGCCCTTGAACGAGGCGCGCTGGGTCGCGGGCAAGCTGGAGCAATATGGCGACACGCTGCAGATGGTGCACCCCGACCATGTGGCCGAGGACGGCGGCACCGCGCTGGGCCAGACCTGCGAGCCGGTCTATCCGCTGTCCGACGGGCTGACCGGGGGGCGTCTGCAACCTCTGGTCGAACAGGCGCTCGACCTGCTCCCCGAACTGCCCGAGTGGATCGAGCCGAGCGTGATGGATCGGCGCGGCTGGCCGTCATGGCGCGATGCGCTGCATCTGGTCCACCGCGCGCGGCACAAGGAAGCGCGCGACCGTCTGGCCTATGACGAGCTGTTCGCCAGCGCGCTCGCGCTGATGCTGGTGCGAGCCGACAATCGCCGCCGCAAGGGCATTCCGATGCAGGGCGACGGCCATGTGCGCGACCGGCTGACGCTGCCCTTTGCGCTGACGGGCGCGCAGCAACGCTCGATCCGCGAGATCGAGGGCGACATGGCGCAGCCGCACCCGATGCTGCGCCTGCTGCAGGGCGATGTCGGCAGCGGCAAGACGGTGGTGGCGCTGCTCGCCATGCTGAACGCCATCGAATGCGGCAAGCAGGCCGCGCTGCTGGCACCGACCGAAATCCTCGCGCGCCAGCATCATGCCACCTTACAGGAAATGGCGCGCGGGACCGGGATCGAGATCGCGCTGCTGACCGGCCGCGACAAGGGCAGGGCGCGCGAATCCATCCTGATGGGGCTGCTCGACGGGTCGGTGAATATCGTCGTCGGCACCCACGCGATCTTTCAGGAGAGCGTGAGCTACCGCGACCTTGGCCTTGTCGTGATCGACGAGCAGCACCGCTTCGGCGTCGGCCAGCGTCTGATGCTGCAGCAAAAGGCGCGGGGGACGGCGCATTGCCTTGCGATGACCGCCACGCCGATCCCGCGCACGCTGCTGCTCGCCCAGCATGGCGAGATGGAGGTGAGCCAGCTCGACGAATTGCCGCCGGGCCGCAAGCCGATCGATACGCGCGTGGTGCCGACCGAGCGCATGGACGACGTGGTCGCGGGGCTTGTCCGCCACGTCCAGTCGGGCAGGCAGGCCTATTGGGTCTGCCCGATGGTGCATGAGAACGAGCGCGAAGACCTGGCCGCCGCGGAGGAGCGCTTCGACGCGCTGAAGGCCGTGCTGGGCGAGGGCAATGTGACGCTGGTCCACGGGCAATTGCGGCCCGAGATCAAGGACGCGAACATGGTCCGCTTCGCCAGCGGAGAGGTCGCGGTGCTGGTCGCGACGACGGTGATCGAGGTTGGCGTGAACGTGCCCAATGCCTCGCTGATGGTGATCGAGCAGGCGGAGCGCTTCGGCCTCGCGCAACTGCATCAGCTTCGCGGACGCGTCGGGCGCGGGGCGGCGGAATCGGTGTGCCTGCTGCTGCGCGGGCAGACGCTGTCCGAAACGGGGCGCGAGCGGCTTGCGCTGATGCGCGAGACGCAGGACGGGTTCCGGCTGGCCGAGGAGGACCTTCGCCTGCGCGGCGGGGGCGAGATCCTCGGCACGCGCCAGTCGGGCGAAACCGCCTTTCGCGTGGCGACACCCGAGCAGATCACCGAACTGCTGGAGGCCGCGCATGACGATGCCCGCCTGCTGATCGACCGGGCGGGCGCCAATCTGGAAGGCGCGCGCGGGGAAGCGGCCCGGATCGCGCTCTATCTGTTCGAACGCGACTATGGGGTTCAGCTTTTGCGCGGGGGGTAGCGGGGCGCGCCATGCTTGCAAGCGGGCGCGTCATGCGAAACAGTAAGACCGGGATACGGCGGGAGAATATGAGTTGGAATTTGACCTCGGCAGACTGACGATCCGGATCGTGCCTTTCGCGGCACTCGCGGTGCTGGCGGCCTGCGGTGAGCCGGAACCGGGGCTGGAAACGCCCGAACGGACGCAGGCGCTTGAGCGCTGCGATGTGAAGCTGGCGGCGCTGGCGAACGGCGAGGCGCAGCTGAAGCGCCTGTGCGATTGCACGACGGGGCGGCTGGCGCAGCAGGGCTTTACCCTGACCGACCTCGACAGTGAAAACCGCGACCGCGCGATGGAGCAGGTCCGCTGGTGCATGACGCAAAGCGGCGCCGTGCCGCTGCAGACGCCGGGCCGTATAGAGGCCCCCGCCAATGCGGTGACGCCCGAAGATGTAGAGGAAGCCTCGGCAAATGCGGAGGCGGATGCATCGGAAAACAAGGAAGCCGCTGAAAGCGCAACCCCCGCCGAATAGGCCTCAGCCGTCGAGAAGCGCCATTTCGACCGTGCCGCTGCCGCGGGCCTTCAGCCCGATTTCGCTGGCTGCTGCTTCGGACAGGTCGATCACGCGGTTGCCGTGAAACGGGCCGCGATCGTTGATGCGGACAACGACAGATTTGCCGGTGCGGCTGGAGGTCACGCGCACGAGGCTGCCAAAGGGCAGGGTGCGGTGCGCCGCCGTCAGCTCGGTAGGGTTGAAAGTTTCACCATTGGCCGTGCGGCGACCGGCGAATTTCGGGCCGTACCAGCTGGCCACGCCTTCACCCAGATGCTCAAGAGTTTCGGGCTCGGCAAGGTCGCTGCCGGCACCGGGCTGGATCGCGCTTTCCATATTTTCAGGCTGCGGGATCAAATCCACACCCGCGGCGTTATCTGTGGCGAGGCCGATAGTGGCTTCCATGAGCGCCGGTTCCTCGGTGCCCGCACGGGCGACCGAAACGGGGACGGCCGCCATCGAGGCGATGCCGAAAAGGGCCATGGTGCGCATCGGGCGCAGACGTCGTTTTGCAAGCGTCTTCATGTCCCTGATCATAGCAGCTTAAATCGGGCTGTGGGCTCGGCCGGCCGCCTTTCGGCCACAATTGAACCTGCGTTTTTACCTTAACGAACATTTACCCGGCACGATCGCGTTCTAACCGAGTTGGCGCGAATCACGATATTGCCGCCGTGTGAATAGACACTCCGGCTGTTGGAAACATGGCTGCGTAGATGCTGAAAACCAATGCAAATGGGGCCGGTATCGCTACCGGCCCCACTCTCACCGGCCCGTGGCTTCCACGTCATGCAAGCATGAGTAGAAGGCTTGGCGCCCGGCGGTTTCGGCATTCGATCCGAAGATCGCATTGCCTCTGTCGCTCGGTGCTCGCGCCGGCATCCGGTATGACTTCGCCTTCCAGTTCGATCATCTTGGGCAAAGCCGTTCGAGATCGGGTCGCAAGCGCGGCCTCATACCGTGACCGGCTTTCTGCCGCCGCTTCATCCGCATCGTCGATCCGAAGATCATCCGACTTGTCCGCGACGACCGACACCCGGCCTTTCCATCGTTCGACTGCGGTTTGGCGATCCGGTCAGGCTGTCTCCGAAGCATCGCAGGGATGCGTACGGAAGGGGTGCCTGTTCCGTCTCACCGGCATTCGAACGATGGGCCGATCGTTTCGGTAAATCCTTCCTTTTCAGTGCCTTTCGGCATGATCCGGAAAGCAACCTTCCCTTTCGACCTTCAAAGAATGCGCCGCATCGCTGAGTCGCACAACAAACTTATCCACAGAAATGCAATTTGGCGGTGGACAAGGGTGGAAAACTGACTATGTGTCGCGAGTTTTGTCCGGCTGGCCGGGGACAAACTGCCGAATTCCGACACTTTTTCGCCCGCCGACCTCAGCGAAAATATTATCCGCCCTGCTTGGCCAGCAGCTTCAGCCGCAGCGCATTGAGGTGAATGAAGCCGGCCGCGTCCTTCTGGTCATAGGCGCCTGCGTCGTCCTCGAACGTCACGTGCTTCTCCGAATAAAGGCTCAGCGGACTCTTGCGGCCCACCAGATGCACGCCGCCCTTGTAGAGCTTCAGACGCACTGTGCCGGTCACCTTCTGCTGCGACAGGTCGATGGCGGCCTGCAGCATCTCGCGCTCGGGCGCGAACCAGAAGCCGTTGTAGATCAGCTCCGCATATTTCGGCATCAGCTCATCCTTCAGATGGGCTGCGCCGCGGTCCAGCGTGATCTGCTCGATTCCGCGGTGGGCGGCGGCATAGATCGTGCCGCCCGGCGTCTCGTACATGCCGCGCGACTTCATGCCGACAAAGCGGTTCTCGACTAGGTCCAGCCGCCCGATGCCGTGCTTGCGGCCCAGCTCGTTGAGTGCGGTCAGCAGCGTCGCGGGGCTCATCGCTTCGCCGTTCAGCGAAACGCCGTCGCCCTTCTCGAACCCGATCTCGACATATTCGGGCGTATCGGGCGCATCTTCGGGATCGACGGTGCGCGAATAGACATAGTCGGGCGTCTCTTCCCACGGATCTTCCAGCACCTTGCCCTCGGACGAGGTGTGGAGGAGGTTCGCATCGACCGAGAACGGGCTTTCGCCGCGCTTGTCCTTCGGCACCGGAATCTGATGCGATTCGGCCCATGCGATCAGCGCCGTGCGGCTGGTCAGGTCCCATTCGCGCCATGGCGCGATCACGCGGATATCGGGGTCGAGCGCGTAGGCGGACAGTTCGAACCGCACCTGATCGTTGCCCTTGCCGGTCGCGCCATGCGCGATGGCGTCGGCGCCGGTTTCATGCGCGATCTCGATCAGGCGCTTGGAAATCAGCGGGCGCGCAATGCTGGTACCCAGCAGATAATCGCCTTCATAGCGGGCATTGGCGCGCATCATCGGGAAGACGAAATCGCGCACGAATTCCTCGCGCAGATCGTCGATATAGATGTTCTCGTCCGGCAGGCCCATCAGCTTGGCCTTGTGCCGCGCGGGCTCAAGCTCTTCGCCCTGGCCCAGATCGGCGGTGAAGGTCACCACCTCGCAATCATAGGTCACCTGCAGCCATTTCAGGATCACGGAGGTATCGAGACCGCCCGAATAGGCGAGGACGACCTTCTTGATGTCGGACTTGTCGGTCATGGCAGGGCTTTCTGATCAGGAAATGCGCGAACGCGCGTTGCAGCGCGCCCCTAGGACAGAGCGAAACGGCGGGCAAGACCCGAAGGCGTCGCGCTTGTGCGCTCAGGCGTTCGAGAGCGCCTTGGGGCGAGCGGGTGCGTTCTGCGACGACATGATCGCCTCTTCCGCCCCGGCCATGTAATCGCGGTGCATCGGCAGCGCGTGGCGGCTGCGCACGTACTGGATCTGGAAATTGCACATGCCGCCGCTCTCGAACGCCGCGGTCGCGCCTGACAGGTAGAACGTCCACATGCGAAAGAACCGCTCGTCGTACATGGCGACGATCTCGTCCTTGTGGTCGAGGCAGCGCCGATACCATTCGCGCAGGGTCAGCGCGTAATGCAGGCGTAATGTCTCGACGTCGGAGGCGATCAGGCGAACCTTCTCGCTTGCCGCGACGGTTTCGGACAGGGCGGGGATATAGCCGCCGGGGAAGATATATTTGCGGGTGAACGCATCGGTCGTGCCGGGCTTGCCCATGCGGCCGATGGTGTGGATCAGCGCGACGCCGTCCTCCTTCATCAGCCGCGCGCAGCAGCGGAAATAGGTTTCGAACTGCGGCTGTCCGACATGCTCGAACATGCCGACCGACACGATCCGATCGAATTGCGCGCCTTCCGAGGCAAGGTCGCGGTAATCGACCAGCCGGAACGTCACGCGGTCGGCGACCCCGGCGGCCTCGGCACGCTGCCGGGCGAGGGCGAGCTGCTCCTCGCTCAGCGTGATGCCCAGAACCTTCACATCGGCATGGCGCGCCAGAAAGATCGCCATGCCGCCCCAGCCGCAGCCGATGTCCAGCACCCGCTGTCCCGGCTTCAGGTCCAGCTTGGCGGCGATATGGGCCAGCTTCTCGGTCTGCGCGTCCTCCAGCGTCATGCCCTCGCGCGGCCAGTAGGCGCAGCTGTACTGCATGTGCGGCGCATCCAGCATCAGGCGATAGAGGTCGTTCCCGATGTCGTAGTGATGGGCGACATTGGCCTTGGAACTGGTCGCCTTGTTGAACTGGGTGGCGATGAATTTCAGCCGGTCGGCCATGCGCCGGCGAAAGCGGGGAGGGGAGATGCGCTGGCCCGCATCCCAATGGTTGTTGCCCTGCAGCAGCTCGACCATTTCCATGATCCCGCCGCCGCTTTCCACGATCAGCCGCCCGTCCATGAACGCCTCTGCCGCGCCAAGGCGCATGTCCATCACGATGTCGCGCGGCACCTTCTTGTCGGTAAAGCGGATCCCGACCTCGGGCATGATGCCGTCGGGCGTGCCGAACGAGCTGGTCGAGCCGTCGGCATAGGCGACGGTCAGGCGCCCGCGCTTCACCGCCTTCGACAGCACCGCTTCCAGAACGCGCTTGGCACCGATCATGGGCGAATTCTCCTGAACTTGGCGCCATGACGTAGATGGCCGGTTTTCGTGCAGATTATGGTTTGATCATCCGCGATCAAGTGCGCAGGGCCGGTTTTGCCAAAGCGTCTCAGCCCTGCGACGCCAAAGCGTCTCAGCCCTGCGACTCCTCGCGCGCCATGAAAAGCACGTCGCGCGGCTGCGTCATCAGGTGCTGTCCCGAATCGACGCAAAGCATTTCGCCGCTGGCAAGATGGCCCTCGCACAGGAACACGGCGGCCTCGGCCAGCTCCTCGGGCTGCGTCAGCCGTTCGAGCAGGTTCATGCGCCCGCTGGCCTGATGCTCCTCGGCCTGCTGGTCGTGGCTGGGCAGCATGGCACCGGGGGCGAGGCCGTAAATGCGGTCGGCGCTGCCGGCATGTTCAACCGCCAGCATGCGCGTGGCCATCTGCAAGGCGGCCTTTGACATGGAATAGGAGAAAAAATCGGGATTGGGATTCCACAATTTTTGGTCGAGCACATTGACCACGCGCCGCCCTACCAAAGCCTGCGCCTTTTGCAGGAAACGCTGTGCCAGCAAGACCGGCCCCGCCGCATTGGTGCGCATGGCGCGCTCGAAGATCGGACCCTCTATCGAATGCGCATCTTCATATTCGAACAGCGACGCGCTGTTCACCAGCGCGCGCCAATCCGTCAGGCGGCCTGCAAGCGTGTCGATCAGCGCCGCGGCCTCCTCCGCATCCGACAGATCGGCCTGCGCCGTTTCGGCATCGGGCAGCGAATCCGCCAGCGCATGCGCCGCATCGGCAGATCCGCGGTAGTGGATGACCACATGCCATCCGGCGTCGGAGAATGTCCGCGCCATCTTCGCGCCCAGCCTCTTGGCGGCTCCGGTGATAAGGACGGCGGGCTTTGTCATGCCGGGCACCTAGCCATGAATGGCGCGCAAAGAAAAGGGGCCGGAAAGACATATGCTTTCCGGCCCCGTCATTCGATCCTCAGCGGCAGCGGGCGTCGCCCCGGTCGATCGCCCTGCCGATCAGGGCACCCGCCGCGGCGCCCAGCACCGTTCCGGTCGTCCGGTCGCGCCCGCCGTCAATCTCGCGGCCCAGCAATGCGCCGCCGGCTGCACCGATGATCAGGCCCGTGGTGCCGTCATCGCGCTTGCAGCGATAGTAACCGTCGTCGCCGCGCCAGTACCGATCGCCCGAACGCATCTGGCGCGGGTGATAATCATGCCGCTCCTTGGCGCGCTTGCCATGCGCGGGTGCCCACGGCGGCGGATCGGCGGCGGCGGGTGCGGCGGGAATCGCCATCGCAGCAGCCAGAACGGTTCCCATCAGTGCCATTCTCATAGTCTTGTCCCTTCATCCAACTCGTTCGCCGCTGGCTGGCGGCCTTTGCATGCATCATGCTTCAGGAAAGCCAAACCTTTGATGAACGACCCTGACAGGCTGCGTTGTGCCCGACGAATGGTTATCATCGAGCGACGGGATGAAGTTAACCCGTTGATAACCATACCGAACCGGCGCAGCGCTGCCACGATGCGATGAGGGGTCAGAGAGCGGCGATCTGCTCCTTGGCCGAAGCCATCGCCTTTTTCCGGCCTTCGGGCATGCCGACGCCTTCCGCGCGGATCACGGTGATGTCGTCGATGCCGATGAAGTTGAAGAAGGTCTCGAGCAGGCTCTCCTGGAAATCCATCGGGCTGTCGTCGCCGTAATTACCGCCGCGCGCCGATGCAACGATGATCTTCCTGCCGCCCGCAAGCCCCTCGGGCCCGTTTTCCGAATAGCGGAAGGTCACGCGCGGAACGCCCAGCCGGTCGATCCACGACTTCAGCGCGGAGGGGATCGTGAAATTATACATCGGCGCGCCGATCACCACGACATCGGCCGACAGGAATTCCTCGAGGATGGCCTTTTCGGCAGGGGCGGCGGCCTTCATGTCGTCGGTCCAGTCATCCTCTCCCATGCGGATCGCGCCGGTGGTGATGGGGTTCAGATGGGCCAGCGGCTCGGTGCCCAGATCGCGGGTCACGATGTCCGCGTCGGGATTGTCGGATTTCAGCTTCTCGACGATCATGTCGGTCAGCTCGCGGCTGACCGAATCTCCGCCATTGGTGCTCGAATCGACTTTCAGTATTTTCATGTGACAACTCCGGTATCAAACGATAACCACCGGCATATGGAGATCACCCGCCCCCATCCGCAAGAAGGCACACAATCGTACGCTAGTCACACGCGTGTTCCCCATGGCGATGCGGGCGACATCGTGCCGGGCCATTCGCCCGCCGCATGCCCCGCCGTGACCGAGGTTTTGTCGCGGGTCGGCGACAAATGGTCGATGCAGGTGGTGATGCAGCTGGGCTATGGATCGATGCGCTTCAACCAGCTGCGGCGCGAGATCGACGGCATTTCGCAGCGCATGCTGACCCGCACCTTGCGCGGGCTGGAGCGCGACGGGCTGGTGGACCGCACGGTCACTCCCAGCGTGCCGCCCCGCGTCGACTATGCTTTGACGCCGCTGGGCCAGTCGCTGCGCGGCCCCGTGGCTCTGCTGGGCGACTGGGCGGTGGCGAACCGGGAAGCGGTGGCGCAGGCGCGCAGCGAATACGACCTGCGCGAGGACGGCTAGATCGTCATCTTGAAGCCGGTATGGCTGGCTTCGAAACCCAGCCTTTCGTAAAAACGATGCGCGTCTTTCCGGCGATTGTCGCTGGTCAGCTGGACCAGCGTGCAGCCCTGCTGGCGGCAATGCTCTATCGCCCAGCGGATCATCGCCGCGCCGTGTCCGCTGCCGCGCAGATGTTCGGCGATATGCACCGATTCGATCTGGCCCCGCAGCGCGCCCATGCGGCCGATGCCGGGAAGAAGGGTGATCTGCATCGTGCCCACGACCGCGCCATCCAGATCGGCCACCACCAGCATCTGGCGCGGGTCCGAATCCACCGCCTGAAACGCCGCTTCATAGCGCGGGTCCAGCGTGCCGCCCGCGGTTTCCCGGCTACGGCCCAGCATGTCCTCGGCCAATAGCGAGACGATGGCGGGCAGATCGGCGGCGGTGGCGCGCCTGAAAGCGATGCTCAACCCAGCGCCGCCTGTTTTTCGGCGGCGATGCGGTCCAGCTCGGCCCGACTCTTCTTTTCCGCGGCCGTCTTCAGCTGGCCGCAGGCGGCATCGATGTCGCGCCCGCGCGGCGTGCGGACGGGCGCGCTGATCCCCGCTTCGAACACGATGTTCGAAAAGCTGCGAATGCGTTCGGGCGTCGAACATTCATAGGGTGCGCCGGGCCACGGATTGAACGGGATCAGGTTCACCTTGGCCGGAAGGCGGTATTTCTTCAGCAGGCGGACAAGCTCGTGCGCGTCCTCGTCGCTGTCGTTCTTGTCCTTCAGCATCACATATTCGAAGGTGATGCGCCGCGCGTTCGATGCGCCGGGATAATCGGCGCAGGCCTGCAGCAATTCTTCGATGCCGTATTTCCTGTTGATCGGCACGATCTCGTCGCGCACGTCCTTGGTCACCGCGTGGAGCGAGACGGCGAGATTCACGCCGATCTCCTCGCCGCAGCGGTCCATCATCGGCACGACGCCGCTGGTCGACAGGGTGATGCGCCGCTTCGACAGGGCCAGCCCTTCGCCGTCCATGACGATGCCTAGCGCATCGCGCACATTGTCGAAATTATACAGCGGCTCGCCCATGCCCATCATGACGATATTGGTCAGCAGGCGCCCGTCGGCGGAATAGTCGCTCTCGCTCTCGTCCCCCAGATTGTCCATCCGGCCCTTGGGCCATTCGCCCAGCGCATCGCGGGCCAGCATGACCTGTCCGACGATTTCGCCCGGCGTCAGGTTGCGCACCAGCCGCATCGTGCCGGTATGGCAGAACCGGCAATTCAGCGTGCAGCCCACCTGGCTCGACACGCAGAGCGTACCGCGCGTCTCGTCGGGGATGAACACCATCTCGTAATCATGGTTGTCGGCGGTGCGCAGCAGCCATTTGAGCGTGCCGTCGCTGGAATGCTGCGCCTCGATCACTTCGGGCCGCGCAATGACGAAACGTTCGGTCAGCCACGGGCGCATGGTCTTGGCGATGTCGGTCATCGCCTCGAAATCGGACACGCCGCGGTGATAGATCCAGTGATACACCTGCTTGGCGCGCAGCTTGGCCTCCTTCTTGTCGAGGCCCGCATCCTCGAACAGCGAAGCGATCTGCTTCTTCGGCAGGCCGAGCAAGTCGAGGCGGCCGTCCTCCCGCTCGGTAATCGGGCGCGGGACGGGCACGGGGTCGATGTGGCCCGAGATGGGCATGTTGGTCGGCACTGCTGTCATGATGCCCGCCATATAGGGGACAAGCGCCCAAAGCGCCAGCCTGCCGGATACCTTCTATATCTTCGGGCGTGCGCGAATTCGCATCTGCGGAATTTGTTCCGTATCTATATGTATCACATGGTGTTTGTCGCAAAATCCGCACCTGATGGCGACGAGTTGACCGTAATTTGCGGCAAGCTGCATTGTTGTCTTGTGTTCATGAAACGCAACATTGTGTCCGAGCATTTCCCCGGTCCATGGCCCCGCAAAGGGGTAATGAGGGAAAAGATTGGAGTACTTATGAAGAAGCTGATTTCCATGGCCGCCGCCGGTACTGCTGCCGCCATCGTCGCCATGCCCGCCCATGCGCAGATGAACGACTACGATTTTTCGGGTCCGCGCGTCGAGGCGATCATCGGCTATGACATTTCGAAGGCCGGTTCCGATTCCGACAATGACATCAACGACCAGGACGACCAGAGCATCGACGGCCTGCTCTACGGTGTCGGCATCGGTTATGACTATGATTTCGGCAATGCGGTGATCGGGCTTGAAGGTGAATACACCGACTCGACCGCCAAGACCGAATATAGCGACGGCAACGACTTCGAAGGCTTTGGCCTTGGCCGCGTCGACACGGGCCGCGACCTCTACATCGGCGCGCGCGCCGGTTACAAGGTTCAGCCCGACCTGCTGGCCTATGTGAAGGGCGGCTACACCAATGCCCGCTACAACCTGCTGGCGCGCGACGGCGAATCCGAGCTCAAGGACAACATCGACACCGATGGTTGGCGTCTGGGTGCCGGCCTTGAATATGCGATGACGCCGAACAGCTTTGCCAAGTTCGAATATCGCTATTCGAACTACAGCGAGGCGGAGTTCGATTACGGCAACGACATCGAAAGCGACCGCTTCAACATCGACACCGATCGTCACCAGATCGTCGGTTCGGTCGGCTACCGCTTCTAAAGCATAGCCCGATGAACGTGAGGGGCGGGGCCGGACAACCGGCCTCGCCCTTTCGCGTGTCAGGCCGTGTCGCTCAAAGCGCGCAGCCGATCAGCGCGGCGTCGATAGCGGTAGGCGCACCCGACAGGTCATAGATGTCGCGGAAATATCGCGAGCGCCGGTCGCGGGCGTGAACCACCATCGTGTCGGCCTCGCGCAGCGCGGCGATTACCGCGCGGCTTCCGCCGTTGCCGACATCCCGGCTGGTGGCCGTCGCGCCTTCGCCCGACAGCCGAAAGCGGCGATTGCCGACCTGCAGCGTCACCGCGCTCCCCGTGCGGATCACGCGCGACAGGCGCAATTGCAAGGCGGGCGCATCGGGGGCGAGCGAGACCGACGCGAAAGGCTCAAGCTCACCCCTCGCCAGAGACGGTTCCGCTTCGGCAATGGCATAGCAGCGCTTGCCGTCGCGAAACGCACCCCATCCCGAATGCACCGAAATCGCCTGCGGAGCCGCCAGCGCGGGCACGGCGCACGCCAGCAAGACAAGGGCGGTGAGGGGCCTAATCATAGGCGATGCCGACCACTTCCCATTCCTTGTCGCCAGCGGGCAGCCGCACCGTTCTCAGATCGCCGATGGACGCGCCCCGCAAGGCGCGGGCGAGGGGGCTGCCCCATCCGATCCGGTTCGCGCCCGCATCGGCCTCATCGTCGCCGACGATGGTGACGGTGCGGTGCTCGTCATCCTCGTCGGCGATGGTGACCGTGGCGCCGAAATAGACGCGGCTGCGATCCGGCTGCTGCGCC